>Ga0065711_1026236_pt1 | contig 88987 bp, 45 predicted proteins | sample Hoacrofraction12_FD_59098 | JGI IMG/M metagenome (GOLD analysis project Ga0065711, IMG submission 59098) | Hoatzin crop microbial communities from Cojedes, Venezuela - Epithelial fraction 12 v2 (version 2) | ecosystem: Host-associated > Birds > Digestive system > Esophagus > Crop | place... | reverse complement strand
GGAAAAAAAAAAAAAAAAAAAGAGTTGTGGAAGAAAAGTAAACTGGAGCAATACAGTGCAACTGCAAAGAGATTTCTCTGGAACACAGAGATGGATAGTTTTATTGTGCTTAATTACATCTTCCGAGACGCTGTTTCAGGTTACTGTTTCAAGGGCTGGTTTATCTGTGTTTTGACTGCTTTTTCACATAGAGGGCCATCGTTTTGTTCCTTTTCTCACCTGGTTCCACTTTTCATTTTGTCCCCTCCTGCAGAAGATAGATGAAGAGAGCGAGGCAAACTTGCTAGCCGTTCTCACTGAAACACTGGACAGCATCCCTGTGGATGAGGATGGATTGCCTTCATTTGATGCACTGACAGATGGAGATGTGACCAACGAAAATGCCGCTAGCCCTTCCCCGATGCCCGACGGCACCCCTCCAACTCAGGAGGCAGAAGAGCCGTCTCTAGTAAGAACCCTTCCTACTGTTTAACAGGAACTGGATGTGCCTCTGGCTACCCGCTGCATGGGTATGATGTAGTCACAGTAAGGTCTGGACTTTTCACTTAAATTGGAAAGGAAAATCAAGTAAAGAACTGAAAATTAAGAGGGGACAAAACCCCACCAAATAGCCATAGGATGACTAATAAGGCAATCTGTTTAAAAAGTGTGTTGAAGAGATTGGATTTGAGATTCTTGTGCTAATGGCTGACACTTTTGCTTATCATTCTGTTCAAATAAGTCAGGGTAATGGTTTTTAATTCATATTTCGTTTCTCGGGGCTTTTGTCATATGTATGTTTAGACATCACTTTTGGTGATCTGTAAAGAAAGACCCACTGAGTCTGACGGGACGTGGGGCTAATTTTGTGCCTTTAGTATTAATTTGACCAGTAAGCACCAGCTTAGTGCTAATCAGGGCAAAACTGAATCTCATGTGAGGTTGTGGGTGAAACCTTGTATGTATTTTGCTCACTAAAACCAGTTTGAGATGTGATTCTCTTTCTGCTGAAAGTCCCTTATCATTGGCTTCTGCGGAAGCAGAGCAAGATTCCTGCATCTTGACGCTGCATCCATTAGTCTGTTAAAGTTGACAGCTCTGTTTAGATCAGAGGCCTCTTCTGTCAAACAGATCACCAAGAATTTCATTTTGTCATGGATTCAGAAATCCAAGACCCCTATAATTTCTGCTTGCCCTGCAGTATACTGCAGTGAAGGGAGCAGAAATACGCTGCCAAGCCAGAAGAAAATGAAATCTGTTTGCTCTGGGGAGTATCAAGGCCTTCTTGCCGTTTTGTTGTACTTTGCTTGCTGGAATTGATATAGCTAACTTTAAGTAACTATGCAAAAATTTAGATAAGTCATTTTAATCCACAAAGATGCATAACTTTACTCTTTTCCTTCCACCTCCCTTTCCCTGATATCTTTGTAGCTTAAGAAGCTCTTGCTGGCTCCAGCCAACACTCAGCTAAATTACAATGAATGCAGTGGTCTCAGCACACAAAACCATGCAAACACTAATCACAGGATCAGAACAAGCCCTGTGGTTGTTAAGGTACAAACTTCATCTTTTTAATAAGGAAAAAAGGGAAAAAAGGAAAGAAAGAGCGTAACAAGGTCTTTTATGCTTTCAGCAACCAGGCAAGCAGTAGAACTGTATGTGTTGTATTAATCTGCCTACTATCTTGCAACTGCTTTAAAAAAAAAAGTTAACAGATTATAGGCTGGGTTCCAGAAAATCACCTGAGCTCCTTTATGCTCTGAATATTTCATTTATGCGTTTTCTCCTGGCAGAGTTCAGCTGTAGTACCACCGTCTGTTACTCTTGCCTACTTTATTGATACACAAAGTAGTAGGATGTACGATAAGATTTGCTGATGGGCTGGTGTTGTTTATGAGTGACTCCAGGATGCAGGACTGCCATTTTACCAGCTGTCCATTAAGAAAAATGACACTGAATTCTTGGCAAAAGATGTATAGCAGCCATTAATTGGATAGAATGGGGGCTCTGACATAATTCTGTTAGCAGGCAGTATTAAACAATGTTTGTCTTGCCGTTCACTGTAACTGAAAACGGAGCGTTTAGGGGCACTTAAGAGAGTTGTGAATACTGGGCTCAAGCAATCAGCAGCAAATTAAGGCTTAAACCAGCTTATTTTTTTGTTCACCGTAAAGGCGCTGTAGGGTCTTGTTAGTTACATGTTGCTGAGTAGGAACACTGAAATGTAGGAGAAATGAAATAAAAAGCTACATAAATGTCATTTAGGAATTTTAAATGTAATTTTCTTTCCTTGTTCTGCAAACAATTATTCACAGCTCATAGATCTAGTACACTTAGACTGAACACTTCATTGAAAATCTCATCTCTTCAGAAAACCTATATCCATTCTGATAAGGTTCAGCTCACTAATTTTAGCTTTTTTTATTTTATTTTATTTTATTACACCCTGTTTTTAAGACTGAGAATTCATGGAGCAATAAAGCAAAGAGCATTTGTCAACAGCAAAAGCCTCAAAGACGTCCCTGCTCTGAACTCCTCAAATATCTGACTACGAATGATGACCCTCCTCAGACCAAACCAGCAGAGAACAGGAACAGCAGCAAAGAGAAATGCACCTCCAAAAGGAAGCCCCATCTGCAGTCTCAGACAAATCATCTGCAAGGTAGGTGTGAGACCGCAGAACACAGCTTTGGTACCAGCAGTAATGCAGTGAAGCTGAAATAGCATGGTTGTGAATACCCTCGATACCTCTTCCGTTCTATGGATTAGTATTGTAAATCCACCATCTCTTCTGTGTAGGGAGAGTTTTAAAACAGTATAATGAAGTTAGAATTAGTCAGGTAGATTTAGCTTTTAAACAATTTTAATCCTGTCTCTGTTTCCCTCAGTTTCAGAAAAAGAATCTCAGGGAAAAAAGTTTAACAAATACCACATGTTGATCTACCAAGCTAGCTTGAGATACTTATTCACAGGGTACTGTACCACTAAGAAATCGTTATACCCCTAAATAAGCTGGGCAGGCCAGTTCATTAGTGAGCTGTTCTTTTTTTGCTAGCGTAAAACTGAAGGCATTGTTAACCTGCCACATACTCCTTAAGAGACAATAAATAGTGCTCTCACTGCTGCAGAGAAGGCAGTAAATGTGTCACTCCTGTTAAAGCTGGAATGCCGGTTTGTAATTTTATTTTGTAAATAGTTGAAAGTTTAGCTACCATCCTGATCTTTCTCTATCTTTTTAGATTCTGTATGGCCAAAACTCGTCACATGCATTGACTTTTAGTATCCCCTGATGCATAAAGAACTGGTCTATATTACAAGTAGCTTCTATGACAGAGATGCAAGAACTTCAAGTCCCCTCTCTCGCTTTCTCTCCTCCTCTTGCCCTTCCTGTTTTCCCAAGATAACAGAAAGCTGTAGAAGCTTAGGGGCCCAAAGGGAGCTTTTTAAAAAGTTACTGTTGCTTTAAAATACATCTGTGTATATATATGGGCCTGGTATCTAGAAGGCCAGGTGCCTGTCTTGGTCACATCAGTGCAAATCCTGGATGACTCCTCTAAAGTCAATGGAAGTTATCTGGCTGCAACAGAGATCAGGATATGACCCTAAATGTGTTGTTCTGGTATTTTTAAAGCAACAGTTGTAAACTGTATATGTTTTTTCTTATTTTCCCCTCCCCCCTCTCTGTATTTTCAGCCCCCACCAAATCTAATTTTTCACTCTTCACTAGGAAGTATAAGCAAACATAATAAAAATAATCTTCCCTTCCCGCCACTAAATACCCCTCTCGCAGCTGTACATTCTGCCATCCTTAGTATGGTTTTCCCCATTATGGTCTCAAACGCCCTGAACAATGTTTCTTGTAAGAAAGAAATCCAGCTGGCCCTAGAGCTTCTTGGATGCCAACTGCCACTCCTTCTGGATGGCTTCAGCAGTCTGCTTCACAGCCAAATGCAGGCTGAACTGTACGTGTAAAACCTGGCTTTCTTACTGCAATGGTACTGAAACACAGACCTGCCAGAAGCTACAGCGGTCTTTGTTAACACTGTTGGGGGTTCAGGTGATATGTGATAAGGTGTATCATGTATAACGTGCTATATGCACATGTATGTTATACACATACATAGATGTATGCACACACACACATAAATACGGATTATAAAATCTTCCTATTCAGATCAGAGCTGCCTTTTTTTCCCCAGCTGAGGCAATGGTGTAGATTCAGTGCAAAGAAGCGGGGCACGTTGGGTTGTGGAAACAGCGCAAAAGGAGAGGGAAGTCCAAAGGGACACATAACTAACTTACCAGTGTTTGACAGACGACTGTGACTTTGGTCGTATTGCAGGTGAAATTGCAGGCAGAGAGAAATTACTCTCTTCTTTAATTCCTGCAGTTTAATTTGCAGGCTTCGGAAATGTTGTTTTTTCATCAAATTTGCCTCATACACCAGTATATGACTTCAATATCAATGGATCTGCATATAATACAAATACAAGAATATAATGCTTTCAGCTTGGACAGTCAATTCATGCAGAATCAGCCTTGCAAATTTAACTGATATTTGCAGGCCTGCAGTCATTTGTTCATACATTTAATCAAAAGTACAAGAAAATTGTCTCCTTCTGTTTTAAAAAATAATCAGGGTCTGAGATTTTCTTTCAAAGTTACGGAAAGCTCACAAAGGATAAGTCAAATGATATTTTCCTTTAGGGTTACTGTTGCAAACATACTGCAAACCCACGGGAATGTCCACAAACCCATTCATGCCAAAGATCATCTGTGGTTTTGCATTGAAATTTGCCCATGAGGAATCTTGGTTCTTTTGAACCTGGATGTTTTCAATTTACAGGGACAAGCAACTTCATGTGAGCCCTTTTTAATAAGAAAAAAACACACCACAATAGACCTTGAAACTCTAATAAAGAGGCACCATGGAAAATGATAGTGTCTTGGCTAAATATTTACACTATCAATAGCTGCATGTCAGGACGAATCCCTTGCAGGAATACTGTTTAGTCAAGCCCTTGCCTAGCAATAAGAAAACTGATGGGTGTTTTGGTATGCGAATTTCTCAGTGGGAGAGCTTAGTGATATCTACCTAAAATGAATACATACAAGTGTGAGATAACGCCTTGGTTCTGTGCCCGTCTCTGGCAGACCTGCATTGTGCCTCAGTGCTTCAGAATTACACACACACGTGTATATATATTCTCATGTGGGACTATTCTCTGGGACTAATGAGAGCTAGAATGAAACTTTTTAAAAGCTTAAATAGCTCTTACACATTCAACTTCCTTAGAAGGCCTATATTAGGTAAAAGTATGCAGATTTTTATCCTCTAAAAAGAAGTGGAAGCCTTTGTATAAAACTTTATTCCAGAGCCTTACTGCAAGGTCTGGATTTTTTAAGACAGTTTTACCTCTAGGTAGCCACTGGGAAACATTACTATTCCTAAATATATATAAAACATACACAAAAATGTGTCAGGTTACACTGAGTCTTACTGCACCTGATTTTATGCACAAATCAGCAGCAATGCTGGATCAGACAAATAACTCGTTGAAGTGCATCTTCTCACTCCGGCAGTGACTTCTGGGGAAGGTGAACCTGAGGTGAATACCTGAGCTTCCATTTCTAACTTTCATATGGGGAGGAGGAGAAACAATATGCAGCTCTTGAGAATTGAGTTAATTTTGAAAAAAAATATAATATTACTTCAGGAATGCTCTAGAGCTTATAAAAGTAATCAATTTGCATATAAAATCCTTTAATGTTGATGGGAGCTCTAAGCCTGGAATGAATATGAAATATGCAGTAGTGACACTCTGGACGAAAGATCTGCAGTGCAGGAGTGTTCAAGGGGAACATTTTGTCTTAAGTAATTAATTTGCAGAAGAGATCCCCTGCTGTTGTTCTTGGTACAATGCTCTCTGCTTTTGAACATCAATCTAACTTCTGAAAAGCAAAATTTGCAAGTGATTTTTTTTTTATTTTTAAACATTTTACTGGCAATTAGAGGAATATTAGTTGTATTACAATATCCTAGTTCTAGGATTGCATTGCAAAAATACAAGTTTGCATGAATAAATGCTACAAAGGCTTGTATTTTTATAGCTAGAGCTTTGGTTTTTTGCTTATGTTGGGATTGTAGTGCTGAGAGCTTCAACCCCATTTTTAACCATCTGTGACTATGTCCGTAGCTTGTCATAGTTTGTAGGATAATTTGCAGAAATTTGGACTATAGCTGGTTGGACTCTGGCCTCGTAGAAACAACCTATTCTCAGTGCTATATATAAAATTGTATATTGTAGGAGAAAAATTAACTGAATATTCATAACGTTCTGGTACTTCGTAGTTACTCTGCTGCTCCTGTTCCCAAATAAAACGTGAAGTGTAGCCTAAATTAACTCTAAGAGAAAGAACATTTTCACAGTGTATCCTATAGAGTTCTTCATTGCTCTTCTTCTGAAAGGTTCTTGGCACTTGGGTTATGTACTGTATTTCAGAGGTACAGTAATTGATGGAAATCATTGCTGAAATTTAGGTGCCCTTTTGGTACCAGGAATAAGGAATCGGGGTAAGCCTCCTTGTTTATCAATCGAAGATACACTGAAATGGCTGTTGAACTGTCAGAGCTCAGCCCTAACTGACTTAAAGTGTGGTTCCACCATAAAAATAAAAAGAAATCTTTTTAGTATACGTTATGAAGTGTTTAAATGTTCCATAATCATTTTATTTTTCCCTTTAGCCAAACCAACAAGTTTATCGCTTCCATTGACACCCGAGTCACCAAAGTAAGTACTAAAACGTACAAGCATCTATAAAAGGGAGGGGGATTCAATAGATTTTGGCTACAGCAACTCCATTTCAGCTTGTTTTTATAAATGTGCCCTGTCTTCCAGTGATCCCAAGGGTTCCCCATTTGAAAACAAGACTATTGAACAAACCTTAAGTGTGGAACTCTCTGGAACTGCAGGTGAGAAGTGGGGAGTGTGGCCCTTCCTTTAAGCATGGCTCATGCGTGTATTTCTTCATTTTAATATACCACATGTACACTGAGATCTCACAGAGGTCTCCAGTAGATTAACTTCAGTGCAGTTTAGCATTGACTTTTCATCCAGTTAGCTGAGAAGGAATGTGTTTGAAAATATGACTCCAAACCTACACAAGAGAGCATAATTTCTGGGAAAATATGAATGAAACCATTTATCTGTTATAATTCCCCATTTCCCCATAGATTTGTGTATTGCTGAGCACCATCTTTCAAATTCAAACCCCACAGCACCATGTAATAGATGTTACAGATGGAGAAGTTATGTCATCCAGTCTGTCTCCAGGCCGGTCTAGGGCTGTACGTGACTGCATGTTTCAGTGCTTTGTCAATTCTAGATTAATATGTCACAAACAGCAGCTTTCTCCTCTATCACTGAAAAACTATTCCATAGCTTAGAGGTAATTTTTTAAATTGTTACTCATTTTGTATTCTTGCTTTCTCTTTATTTCTTGCGTTAGCACACTTCACACAACCTCCCTTTATCCTCCTCCATCTTTCAGATCCCCGGTATTTGTACATTTTGAAGATTTATAGATGTTTTATCATGTGCTGGTTTAGTTCATGCATCACCCATTGTACTCATTTAATTCATCTGCTCTTCTTTCTGCGAAAGTGAATTCATTCAGACTCAGATCTGGTTTATTGCTTTCCTCTGAGCTCTCTCTTGCCTCCGTTCTCCTGGAGGGTCCAGAACTGAGCACAGGAGCACATGGTGAGCTCCACCTGAGCTATTGCCAAGACCGTTTTCTTTCTCAGTTGTGTAATATTGAAAAATAAGAGATATACTTGGCATGTGTTTCTCTCAATGGATTGTAAATTTTGTTATCTCTAGCGTTTTGGGGAGCATTGCAAAATATGTCTTCAGGTACAATAAATCAGCTTGGTGCCCCTTAATTTGGAGGCAGCTTGACACAAGAGCGGGCCCAAGCACTAGATTGGTGTATGCACGTTGGCCTTTCCCTTCCCTGCAACCATCATTTCACTTTTTCAGAAACTTCTTCATTAGTTCAGTGTTAAAAGATGCACACTTTCTTCTGCCATGTCCTAAAAATCTGCGGTCTTAATCATTCCTCTCGTGACCAAAGGAAGCATCCTTTCAATGCACCCTCTTTTTGCAAAATCGACACAAACACGGCAGAATTCACTGTATGCAGCAGGACGATCCCGTTCAGTGCCAGTAGGCCTGAAGCATGGAGAAGCCTCTTGTATCATTACTGGTGAGCAAATCTGCTCGAGGGTGCCCATTTGTAAGCACACCGGTAACTCAGTGCTTAGTGCTGCCAACTGAAAGGGGCAGATGAGGTGACTACAGCAGAGTGGTACAAGCAGCCACTGAAATAACTGAAGAGAGCAGTGTTTTCTCCCAGCCGGAAAGTCAGCAGCCTGCGCTTCCCATCAGCTGACTAGACAGAAACTGGGAGTCGATCTGACCCCTGGACAGTCCTCTAGTATTGCCTCAATAATGGCAATGGGAATGGTCTTGGTATTACTGAATTCATTCCGCTCTGTCAGCTGTGCACAGAGGAGGAAACAAAACAGCTCCATAGCTGTCTTAGACAGTACAACCAGGAGAACTAGTGCATTAAAAAATGCACCAGAAGCTGCGAAACAGAACAACTGGACGAACAGGTGAACAGGAGCATTGTACTATGAAAACATGATTTTTATTTTTTTTTTCCCTCTGAAGTACATGGAGTCTAGCTAGAAAATAAACTGATAATAATCAGGAAGAATAAGAGGTGGTGGAGCGTGTGTTGGCAGGGAGTTGGGGCAGTGTTATCAAGCAGTATACATGATGGTGGCTCTTGGACTTCATGTTGCACTTGCTCTGGTCTTCACAGTTCCTGGTGAGGAGGTTTAAGGAGATTGTATTTCATCACTTGGTAGCTGTATTAATCTCTGCCTTCACATACACATAGATTTTATTTTTATATTCATTTATGTATATAAATCTAAAAAGATGACTGGTTGTGCATGTCTTTTTAACTCATTTGTACTGCAGTAGTGTCTTGTGTCATGAGTCTGCTTGTGCTGGAAGCAGACAAGTACATAACAGAAGGAACCTCGAGTACTGAGGAACTTACAGTGTATGTGAGTAAATCATGGCAGGATCAGAATCCACTTCAATAAAAAAAAAACAACCAAAAAAAATAAGGAAAAAAATAGTGGCAGTAGTGATTAATAATACCTTGGAGTTCTTTAGGGAGACCCTGGCAACTCCAAATTATATTCAGATAACCGCATTGCTCATTGTCCTTATATAGGGCAGCGTGCTCGGTACAAGCACTATTTATTATAATTTAAATAGGAGTTGCCTTGATCTCGCTGCTGAATTGAAAAGACCATTAGGAGTGCTGCTCGCACTATCGAAGCACAAAGTATTTTAATATAAATAGCAGCTCCCTTGATCTCTCTGCTGAAAACAACATTGGTTCCCTCACTGGTGAATTAACTATAGAGTAGAAAAATAAATAAATAAAAGCATTTCCCACATGAGCCATCAGTCTTCGTCACACGCACATTTTGGATTCATGTATCTAAAGTCAAAGTGAAACCATTCTCTTGCTGATGCTGTATCTTGCTTTACAACGATTTGTTAATAGTTGTGAATGTAACTTTGTCCTCTCTAAAACTGTCAGAACATTGATTTTTCAAATGACAAGGAACAAATATTTTTTCAAGTGTTTTCAAACCACACTTAAGAATTCTTTGAATGCACTTTAAATAAGTGGCCTATGATAGAGGAAAAAGTCCATTGCTATCTAAAATCCCAACTCTTGCAGCTGATTTCTAGTGCTATTCTAAGGAAAATGGACCAGAACATCACAATGTGGAGGGAGTCCTGGGTGATGATAATGTAGGGGATGAAATTTCTGTGTAAGACAAGTCTCATTCTGAGTAAAAGGCTCACAAGAGGTCCTTCTCCGTTTGTTTCCACAGCTAGCTGCATTGCCAACATCTTGCTAAGAGTCTGTGGGGTTGAACCTCTCCAGTGTCTTTCAGGAGCACTGGATATTTCTGTGTCACTGGAAGACCTCTTTCCTCTTCGTTACCAGTCAGGTTGAGGGGGCATCTGCAGGCACAGGGACTAGGAGGAGGACTCACCCTCTGGAGGCGGCTGTGTTTCTCTTGGTGACCAAGTGCTCCTCAGTGATTGTCTTAGACTTTCTGCTGAACTTCTGAATGCCAGAAGTTAGATGGCATGACTCCTAAATGTTTTGAAATTCAGCGCGCTCTGTTCCCCCAGTGTCTTTTTAAACCTTCACTCCTAAATACTCAAAGCCATCACGCAAGTGCATGAAGTGAGTTTACAGGCTTAAGGCTCAATCAGTAACAGGTGATTTGGTGAAAAGTCTTTCATTCGTACACAGATCCCTGTAATTTACCTCAGCAGAAAACTCCTCACCAGTCTTTCTTGGGTGAAAAATTTGATTTCTCCAAAAAGATGACATAAAAGTCTGTATGAACACAATCAGCTTGAATAGTAATTTGGAATTCTTGAGCATCCTTGAGGATACTTATACCCTGCTGTTTTCCCACCTCGAGATCTATGTTACCTCCTAGTTGTCAGAACAAATACTTAAAATCTATCATACAAAAACTTGTTTGACCTCAGAATAACTTCGGATAAAATGAGAAGTGAGATGCAAAGAGTTGTCCAGAGGGAATAAGATCTAGTATATTATTTGATATTTTCAGGCGTCTGTGTTTATTCTCTGCAGCACTGACAACAGGATTAAACTGAATACTCGATAAGCATGTAGTTTTTATTATATGATGGCTATTTAATTTTAATGTATCTTCCTGGCTTCTGCAATCTTGTGCCACACAAAAGTTCTTCTGATTCTTTTACTGAATTGAGCTGTTATCTTGTGTTCAGTGTTTTAAGTGGCCTTAAATAATGTTTCCCATGACAATTAGTTTTCAGACTTAAAAGGTACAAAATAATTCATTTTCAATGCCCAGTGCACATGTGGAAAAGTTCCAGGGCTACATTCCCCAACAGATACTAATTCTCAGCCCCCTCAAAGCACAACGAATGTCGTCAAATGTTTAAATGCTAAATACAGTAGAGTTTCAGAAGATTGGTGTCTATGTAAAACAGCATTGCAAATCAGTCCTAAGAAGTCAAGACGTCACGTTTTATGCAAAGACACTCCCGTAATTTCTGCTTATCAACTTAGTGGAGCTAAAGGATGTTTCAGTGGAGTTTTAGAATGTATCAAAAGTAGTTTCGCTCTCCCAGAGACTTTCTTGAAAGCAATTGCTTGGCCAAGGTGGCAAGAGTCAGCACACATGCAAACACCTTGTGTTGCACAGACACAAGGAGGATGGTGCTGCTTCGGCAGCAGTGCTGGCAAATTGATGTACACTATTTTCAAGCACAAGATCACCGAGTGAGTTCGTAGTATATAGACAGAGCAAGGCAAAGTGCAAACGTACCATTTACCAAAGCCATTCAATTAAAGCAAAGTCCCTACAAAGAAAATAGTTTTATAGCATGTCATGAAAAAATACTTGCCTTTTACTTTAAAAAGAAAAAAGACTGTTTAAGGGGGATGATTGTAGAGTATGTACCATTTCTAACAGATTTGCTGTGCAGAAGTACATAAGTGTGAGTGATGTAGAGGTACTTGTTTATTATAGAGCACATTTCAATGCAGTAATCATAAATATTGCTAAGGTTGTGCTCCGTTGAAATATGACCTACATACTCTTGATTGTTTGTGTTACGTGATTTGTCTGACACCCATTACATTGTGGGTAATGGCAGCCATTTGTTGCTGTGCACAGCAGGCTCTTTTGACAAAAGAAAATAGGCAGCAATAAAAAAGCTATAGTCTGAATTACATTCTGCACAGCGCTGCACTGCTGAGAGTTTGTGCAAGTGTGTTAACAATGCTCTGAACTGCCTCTTGTCAGCCTTCAGCCCGTAATGGCCATCTGTCCTTCCATAAATCTGTCAAAACCTGCTAAGTTCAAGAGAGAGCACAGAATATACCTTGTACTGTCGACGCTAAAATGTACACTTTGACGGAGAAATCGGCACATATGAAATAATCCAACGGTTATAGAATATTGTAACGCCGTTGATGTGGGATCATGGCCCTTGGTGAAGATTACCAAGGATTAGTGTGAAGATGAGCAAGTGTGCAACCAACTGGTTTTCTCAAAGTTCACAGTTTGGACGCTGATCATGGGACACACTGAAGGTGGACTTGGTAGCGGTGACATGAATTCAAAACTTCACTCCCTCCTCCATCCCCCGATGGAGATTTGTTCAAAAGTTAAATGAACAATTTTCAGCTTTTTTCTGTTCCTACTTGCCTGTGCACTTCCTGCTTCTGCTGAAAACCAGGAAAAAAGCCAAAATGCCACGAGGAAGCCCTTTCTTAGGCTGTCCCCAGCACAGTTCTGCCAGCAAGAGAAGTGCCAGTAAATTTAGCTCAGTCTGTACTTTCACGAGGCTTTTTTTTGGTGGGTTTTTTTTGTCCCCTCATCTAAAGACTGTTGGACTCCTTGTTGGGCTTCTGGAAATCACTGTGGTCTATGCCTAGCCTACTTCTTGCCAGGGCCAGCTTTAAAGAAGTGGAAATGGAAACAATATTTTATTTTGAATATTGGATTATCTCTGGGGTTTCTCTGCCGAAATTCGTAAATATGCATGTTCATGGTGGAGTGGTTGTATATTACAAGGAAGCGACAAGGAGGGGCTGGAATTAATATTCCACTTCATTCTTTCTTTAAAACTACATGCAAAAAATCAGTAACTAACCCCAGAGCTTCTCAGGGGCTGTATGATTTTGTGAGTAAAAGTGACAGTTTTAAATTTATCTAGAAAACAGTCTTTGCTTACTCAAATCTTTGTTGGCTCTCGACTTGAAGTTTTAACCTGGAAATTATCACTATAGAGTTTTGAAGAGGACTGTTCTCTTCATTTTACCAAAAATGTTTGATAGCGAGGAGGTGGGTAAGTTATGAAAAACGGACTGCCAACTCAAGTGATTTTTCAGGAAGGAAGATAAGAATTGAGGACTCAAAGGAAATACTTTAACAGTGATGATCTTACACAAAACTTTTTCACCATTGAATTCAAATTTGAGGTAATTGGAGTTTTAGGTTTTATCTTTGCTTCAGTTTAGCTGAATTTGGTGATATCAGGCTAAGTCTTCATGTAGCCATGGGTAGCTCATAACCATTTTTTCCAAATGTTCAGACAAAAGCAAGCTTCTCTCTCACATCAAGTATTCATGCCTTGGTACTCCTCTCTTCTTGTTTTCTGGAACAAATTCATTTCGTCTAATGCAATGGGACTCCCAGTCTCCATTTATGTTCCTTAGGGAGCACTGTGGATGATGGAACCTTTTCCTTCTTTACAGTGAAACATTATAAAACATGTTCCATTTGCATTGATCTGCTGAGCTCTGTTGCATGATTAAAATAACAAAACAAAAGAAAACTCTATAGCCATGTCTGAAATACACATTTCCTGTAAGTGTGTCTGCCCTCTCTTTTCATTCATGCTAAGAAAGTAATGGAAAGCTCATTGCTTGGGTTAGAAGAAGATATCTTGGGCAGCATCAGCTTCTGGAGCACTCAAGGATGGTCTGGACTATCTAGAAGAACTCCTTAATCTCAGTCTAATTTTTTTAATTTTAAGCATATGTATTTCCAAATAACATTAGGGTCAATTGGACAGAGCAAATTTTTCAAGCATAACATACTAAGTACCTTCCTGAAGTGTAATTACTTCCTGAACAGTGGCTGCAGGTTGCTGTTACTCTGCACTGGTGTCCTGGGTTATCCTTGTGTAAAATGTGAAGAACTTCTATGACTTCTACAGAAAATATTGAGAGTTATATTCTACCCTTATAAAAATTATCGGAAGATGCTGCTTTGGTTCCCATGTTTTACTAGAATGGGCTGTAGTCCTTCCTGCAAATTTGTCTCACCATAATGATATAATCTATTAGTTAAGTGAAAAATTCTGGTAGGTAGTGGTATCTTTAGTCTTTGCATACTTACCTGTTTCATTTCAACTCCCTACTTCATGACTGTCACTAATACTCAGTTCTAAATGCAGTGGTTCATGACAGATGCAGTTGTCCTGTTGTTCACTTGGGTTTCAGTTGCAGAACCATATTTCAGGCAAAATGTATTAGTTATGCTTACAAGAATGTATTCTACATACATTAGCAATGGTTTACTAAGCTAATGAACTGTGGAACCAAAAGAGTTATTGCAGTCGTGTCGTAGAGTTGCCGTGCTTCCTTTCATTCAAATTCTGCGCCCTACCGAGGTTCCTTTGGTAGCTCTTTTATTTTTTTTGGGCTTGCTTTTATTCAGGTTTTTGTCTGCTAATTTCTTTAGCTTTTTGACAGTGCCAGTCTTTAGACTTTTGATTTTTACATTGATATCTTTTTGATTTTTAACAAAAAGTCTTTTGGTTTTTATCTCTTGATCTTTTCTAGTAAAATCTACAGAGAGAGGCGGGTGTCATGGACGAAGGGGAGGGGCAGAAATGATGCTGGACATTAATGGCAGTGCATTAGTACTGTTTCTATTGTTGTTACCAGACCTTTGGTGTCTCGCACCCTAAATACTCTTATTCGCAGTGTTAGTAGTGTTAAAGTGACATAGAATGGGTCTTGCTTTGTATCTGTTTTAAAGAAGCACATGAGCCGCCTTTATAAACGTTGTTCATGTGTTTAAAAATATTCTGTTCCTTCTTTTTTTCCCCTCAGGCCTAACTCCACCTACAACCCCTCCTCATAAAGCCAACCAGGATAATCCTTTTAGGACTTCACCTAAGCCGAAGTCATCATGCAAGACTGTTGTACCACCTTCAAAAAAGCCCCGCTACAGTGAGTCTTCCGGTTCTCAAGGAAATAACCCAATCAAGAAGGGTCCAGAACAGTCTGAGCTGTATGCACAGCTTAGCAAGACTACAGTACTGTCCAGTGGACATGAGGAGAGAAAGACAAAACGGCCCAGTTTGCGGCTGTTTGGTGACCATGACTACTGTCAATCTGTGAATTCAAAATCGGAAATACACATTAAAATATCCCAGGAACTTCAGGACTCCAGACAACTAGACTTTAAGGATTCTTCACCTGGGTGGCAGTGTCAGATTTGTTCTTCTTTAGAACAAGACCAGTATTTCAAGAAAGAGACTTTACAGACAAGTAAGCAGGGATCCCATGGTAATAACAGAAAACAGCTCCAAGACCAGGAAATTCGGGCTGAACTGAATAAGCATTTTGGTCACCCCAGCCAAGCTGTTTTTGATGAAGAAGCAGATAAGACCAGAGAACTAAGGGACAGTGATTACAGTAATGAACAGTTCTCCAAACTACCTATGTTTATAAATTCAGGACTAGCAATGGATGGCCTCTTTGATGACAGCGAAGATGAAAGTGATAAACTGTGCTACCCTTGGGATGGGACACAAGCCTATTCATTATTTGATGTATCGCCTTCTTGCTCTTCTTTTAACTCTCCATGCAGAGATTCAGTGTCTCCACCCAAATCCTTATTTTCTCAAAGATCCCAAAGGACACGCTCTAGATCAAGGTCCTTTCCTCAACGCAGGTCTTGTTCCCGTTCTCCATATTCCCGATCGAGGTCAAGGTCGCCCTGTAGTAGATCCTCTTCAAGGTACGGTACAGCAAATTCATGTATCATCATCGTAGTTAATAAGAAGGAAAACAGCAAAAACATAAAACAACTTAAAGGAAAGAAAGAGAAAAACAAGAAGTAGCTTAATCCAGTGAAACTCGTTCTGTTGCTCCTGAGGTGATTAACGCTGAAGGTTACGGGGTTGCTACAGAAACACTTGTTGCCATTATCCTTTAAATTTGTCAAGTTTACGCTTTCTGAGTGGAGCCAGTCAGGTCAGCAGCAGAGCAATTGGTGAGAAATGTACACAAACTAACCTTTCCCATTATCTGCGAGCTGCCCGGTGCCAATCTATGTGCAGTCCCTATCAGAAGAAGTTGACAGTGGCCGACTCTCTGCTCTGTGTTAGCCTCAATAAGGAACATTGCAGAAGGGCGGGGGGCGAAATCACTTGAGGCTCCTTAGTTGACTAGGAGATTGCAAACTGTCACTGGAAAATCCCTCTGGTAGCTTAGAAGAAATTGTAAGTTCGGGGAAGAGGTAGAAAATGGTGTCAATAGATTCAAACTGAATGACAGAGGTGAATATGTTTCTTCCTGCAGATCTTGTTGCTATTATGAGTCCAACCACTGTAGACACCGAGCATACAGAAGTTCTCCCTTACGTGCAAGATCGCGATCTAGATCACCGTACAGTCGCAGACCCAGGTAGTGCATTTTGTGTGCATTTGGTTTGCTTTGCAGTTGGTTCTCAAGAGATAATGAAGCTTTTCAGAAACTGTCTTACTAATTTTACATTCACAAATTCAGGTGCTTCATTTAATGACTAAGTTATGTTTCCTAGATATGACAGCTATGAGGAATATCAGCATGAAAGGCTGAAGAGGGAAGAATACCGCAAAGAGTATGAAAAACGGGAATCTGAAAGGGCCAAACAAAGGGAGAGACAGAGGCAGAAAGCAATTGTAAGCACTGTGAAGATAACTTTCATTTTGAAATAGATTTCTGTTTCTTTTCATAGATTTCTAAAGCGAGAACTCAGACTTTATTTTCTTCCTTTTTTATAAAAGGAAATACAAAATACAAAAATCTGCGTATGTGTACTTCTTAGTATTTTTAATTTTAGGCAAAGATGTGTTTTCATAGCCATTTATGTTTTGATGTTACAATACTAATTTTTTCAGGTTCTACAAGTTGCAACTCTCCACGTTTTTGACAGTCGACATACAAAAAGGTTACTAGAAAAAGGTTCCATCCCAGCCAACGGACAATTAAAAGTGAACCAGTCTATTCGTTGTACAGATCTATCAGTGAACCTGCATTTCATACTATATATCATCTACCAGTGTGCCAATAATCAATGTCTATTCTTTATATTTCTGGTTTTTTACATATGTAGTCACCTTACATTCCGATTGCTGGACTTTTGTAGTAGCCGAGTTGTCTGTACAGAGAGTGTAGATAACAGAGTTCAAAACTGAGATCCAAAGGCATGAATTTTAGGTTGTTTTTTTCCTGTCTATGACTCAGTTAATTTTTAAGGTTTTTTTAGCAAAATAAATAGTCTGAAGACGTGATAGAATTTAAAAATGTCACTGAACGCTGGCCCTTTCATAATGGATATGTATTGTTTAATTATTTTGTTCATCAATGTTCTGTGTGAAGCAACTGAAATACCGGAGGCAAAGGAAATACCCATGTGGGGATGAGCAACTCTCTTGGCTGCTGTAGTAGTAGGACAGAAGAGTGGCTATTAAACAGACGGGTGGCTTTTGCCCCTTCTTAATTCCCCATTGGTAACTGCATAATGGTTTTGATAAATTAAATTGGGAGCTGCTGTAAATCTGGACTCCTCTTGTAGTTGTTAAGACCATTTGGTTGGTTGCCTTGTCATTTTACAGTTGGTTTTCTGTGTCCTGCTCTTTCCATTCTGTTGTACCTTTGTTGCTGTTCTGGCCATGCTCTGGCTCTTGCATGAAGTGGTGCAGACTGGGACACTTCGTCTTCGTTTCCAGATTTTCCCCTAGTGCTCTATGCAAGGCTCTTCAAAATGAATAGATCTTTTTTCCAGTGCCTTTAGTGGACTTGGTAGTAAAATGTGATTTGTCACACACTCGGCAGCATTTCTCCTGATACTTACACCTACGGAACTGAGAGAGAGATTGGTAGAGACTGGTGCAGTCTGTGGCAACGAGAAGTTCTGGCAGCGAATAAACACTTTTATTTTCTGATTTTTGTCTCTGCTACTGTTGTTGTTCATGAGCTTCATCAAATCGTTTCACTTTTCTCTGCTTCAGGTGCCCTATCTACAAAGTGTGGGTGATAACTTGTATTTTGTAAATCATGAGATTTAGAGCTGTAACATGCTCTGCTGTGCTGATCTGCAGCTCATTGAAGGCAATGGAATGATTTTGCTTGGCTGCAGACAGTGCTATATTTAAGTCAATTGTTGCAGTTAGTTTTAAAATATCTGGCTTCCATCAGCTTGGAGATGAACACTACCTTCCAGCAGTCGTAACTTACACTGGCTGTTCTCTCTTAGGTCTAACACAAATTAGAGATTCAAGTAGACCTCTGTCGTGGGTGTGTCTTAATACTTCTCAATTACGGTACCTTGCTGGTATAAATAAACCTGAATCCTTGTGAGGAGGTAGAAAATTTGATTTAGTTTAAAACAAACAAATATTTGGCAACTAGCTAATCAAGCGTAAAGGAAAAGGGAAAGAAAAGAAACTTTAAAAGCTCCAGATATGCTGCATCATAAATTCCTATGTTAAGAATTTTAGACATTTTAAAACCAAGGTTGAGGTTTTTTTTTAAAGTGAGCATTTTCATTATAATTAACTTCATTAATATTTAATAAGCATAAATAAATTAGAACTAAAAAATAAATATCAATAAATAGAACATTGCAAAAACTTAAAATCCAGTCACCTGTGTAAGAGCTGCGGGAGATGTAGATGAAAGCCTATTAACTCCTTTCTCCAAAGTCTTATCAGCACTTTTACTTTAAAAATCTGTATTGAATCGTGCCAGTTTATTCCCTGTGCAAATAAGTAGGGGTTAGGGGACAGCAGAGAAAGGGGACCCCTGATCCCATGAAGTCAGTGATAAAATCTGTATTATTTCTATCCTTCTCTGCTCCTTTGCTTACTCCTTTTGGCTTATGGGTCTCTACTGTGTCGTCACCCTATTCTTTCTTGTGGGACTCAACCCAACTTGTTTATTGTTCAACCACAAGAATCTCCTCTATTTGCTTGAACTCTTTCTACAGTCCCATAAATTTAGATTTCTTTGCTCTCTTCACTGGGGAGTTTTTTATTTTCTTTCTAGCCCACTCTTGTGCTGCAAGAATTGATTCATGGCCACATAACTCCAGATACTGTTACAAGAGTGGCCCAAAATGGGGCAGTACTAATGCCTTGGGTGTTACACAGCGCAGGTGGCTTTTCTTCATGAGAAGGACCATGCTAAAGTCTCAGGAGTTAGTTGTAGAAAGGATGCACAGTGGAAAGGGAACAGAACTTACAACTGAGCTAAAATCCATGAAGTATTATTGGTTCAATATCTAGAATTAGCCCCCATGTGATGAGCAGAGTGGGAAACCTAGGAAAAAGAACCGAGAAAAAAAATCACATTTTTTGATCTGTCAAAACCATATGTGCAGCAGTGCCCTCTGATTGTGCAGGCAGCTTGTATTTTGGCAGACGTGCAGACATATTGGCAGAATGCTGAGGAGGCTTGTTTTAGAAGCCTGAGCTCAGGCTGTGTGGTGGAGGCGTGTTTAGATGGCTGTCCCTTCAGTCGTGCACTCAGCACCTTTGCTGCAGTACGTTCAGAGCAACTGAAAGCCCGGGCTAGCATTTCCCTGTACGGATTCCTGAATTCCTGCCTAGAGTTACTGCTATGTACAGGTGGCTTGACTTCAAAAGGGACTGTGGTATTCTTCTCCTCTTCCTTTTCTTCTTTTCCTTTCTCCAGTTACTGGAGATTCAGTACCTTTTTTGTGGATTGGGGTCTTAACTTTGAGCAGTCACACTTGACAAATATAGGTGGAACCCACAAGATATTTTCCAGTTAGAGAATAAGAAAAATGTTTTTGTCATTCATTCATTTATTTATACTTTTGATTGTTATGCCTTTGCTAACTGAGCAAATGTTAGGATAGTTTAGTTTGGACTTGACTTTATTTCACTCCGTCCCCATTTTGTTTTAGAATGGGTCCTCACTGAATGTAAGGATGGTTGCTACCAAGAGTTAGCTTTGTAATGCTAACCAGACATATTGATCATGAAACTTGAGGAGCAACTGGACAGGACAGTCTGTTCCTGGCTTTGTAGAAGCTGGAGTCCAACCCCCAACCACGGCTGAGCACAGTGACTTGCCAAGAAGACTGAGGACCACTTTTTTCTTCTGATACACCCCAGGATATTTCTGAGTTATGCAGGCTTTTATTCGAGCAGCTCATGAGACCATGTGGCAAATACTTTCCAAGGCACAGCTTCAGAAATGCAGTTAGCACATTTCAGTTCTGGAGCCACCAGTTTGTGGTTCCCTACTGACGTGGTGCACCAGGCTGGAGGGTTAAACTGTCTGGTGAGCAGCCTGGTGTTCTGGATCCACGCTACTCTGCCGCTATGGCCATGATACTGACTTACTGTTACAGCCTCCCTGCAGCTCATTTACTGCCGGCGCTGGCTCCTGCCAGGACGTATAACAAAATCTGCTTTTATACCTGAGGAGAAAATTACTATTAACGTTGCTACTTTTCATTTCTAAGTGCTGACAGCCTCCATGAGACAGGTATCAAGAGTCCCTGTCCCAGAGAGCTTACAGATGAAAGAAGATAAATGCACTGTGAGGCCACTGCAGCGGAAAGAAACACAGGGTTTCAAAGAAAATAAATTGCTCTACAACAGGAAGGCAGGAGAAGGGTGGTTTCATAAATGAGTGCTTGGCTTCTCTAAAGTCTAAAACCAGAGTCAGCCTATAATGGAGTGCATTTCCACTAATGAAGTTGTATATTTAGTTTGAATTTTTTTGCTGTTGCTCATCTTGATGGCCCTGATCTCAGGCACTCTACCTTTGCTGTATGAGTAGCTGAAAATGTATCAAACAGATTACCTAAATCTTGAGGTTTGCTGGTCCATCATTATTTTTCTAGCAATGACCATGGAGGGTGGCTGAACTGTTTCAGTCCTCAGCTACACAACAGCACTTGAGAATTTAGTGCAAGGTTCTTTCATTTTTTTCCAGTTTTCGTGATTCTTCCTTTTGCCATTTATACTTGCTCACAGGTCATACTTACTCCACAATTCTTCTTTAATACAGAATCTAAAGAGATTTTTTCCTATTATTATTACATCAGAATCTTAAGCTTTAATGGCTTTTTCCATCCATAGCATTTCTGGTTTTTAAACTGTCTAACCATTCCCATTGTGCTTTCAAAATGGTATTTGGCCTTCACTCTAATGATAAAAGTCTTCATGGCTTTCTACTAGGAGAGGAGAGGTCACTTGGCATGGAAGGCAAAGCAGGCATGGGGCACCCAGCCAGCTGCCCGTGCTGGAGCAAGCAGCAGAGCCTTTGACAAGCCCATGGCAGACCTCAGCTTTAAAATGCCTCTGGATTTCTTCTTTCAGCTTCATATAAAGCATTACCTGGCTTTAGAGAACTAGGTACGCACCACAGATGTGCAGGCAAAAAGCAGTGGGGAATACGGGGCCAGCCGCACTATGCGGTGTTGCCTCTGGAGTGGCTGCCTTCAGCTCCCACGGACCCTGCTTAGCAGCACCACGGGCCGGCGAAGCAAACAAGTGCTGGGTGAAGAAGCGCAGTGCAAAAAGCTATGCGAAGACGAATACATCTAATGGTCTGTGCTTTAGTTCCTTGTGAAATACAGGATGAAGAATGAGGAAGGGAAAACAAAATAAAGTTTCGGAGGGAGCCTTTGCAAGACAAAAAGATCCTGAGCATCAGTGAATGTTCGCAGGATGAGTGGTCCCTTTATTGACCCTTAGATATGTAAGGTTTATCGTGGTCCTGTTTTCTGAAGATTTGACATCGTACTGCTTTAGTATTTTCATCTGAGACTTGAAATACTGCTTTTCAGTCTGAGATTTTCTGCCACATCTGCCTATTCAAATGTTTTTACCGCAAGGAAGAACAAGCAAGATTATGAAGAAGGACCTTTAAATAATCTGGAAAAAAGACAGACATGTTGGGCCTGAGGGATTTGTCTGAACTCTTCTTTTTTCCTTTATTTACTTGGCAAATCAATGAACTAGGCTTAAAGCTTATGATGCAGAAGAAGTCATCTGTAATTCCAGGAGGGAAATATGAACTTCTGGAGTTTCCTGCTGGTTCCCTCTGCCCACATTAAATTGAAAACAAAAGCTTTTCTCTGCTGCTCTCTAGATTTCCAAGTCATATCATCTCCTCTAACAAGTGCAGTAAAAAGCATACTTAATATGCACATATGGACTTGTGCATGTAACTTATTATGAAATAAAGGTCTTCGACCTTTAGAGGTACATTGCAAGCTTGTTAGGTTTGTATAGCTCTTTATTATTAATGGGAATAAAAGACAAGTGTCTCTGTGAATACAAATACATTCTTCATAGTTGCTTTGAATAAACCAAAGTTAGCCAAGACAAAGACAATGCTGTGTGAATCCTGTGTTCTCCAGGATCTACACCATCATGGCACTCTACTTAAAAAAAATACTTGAAAGAACATCTCTTCATGTGTGCACGCTGGAGGACATATGGTACATTTCAGCTTTAAATTTGAATTTCCTTAATTTTGCAGGTTTAACTTATTCCCTTAATGATAGTTTAACAGGCTTTTTTTTAATTGTTCAGTTTTGTTTTATTACAGTTGTCTTAAAGGGGTATTAGAGATATAAAGGTTATTAGAGGGATAGAAGAGGGAAAAATTGCACAGGCATGCACACAGACTTATGGAAGAGCATGCAATAGTTATTTCCATCACACTGTAATATAACAATCTCCATGTCAGTGAATGAAACATTATGTTTTTTCAGTCGAGATGTATTATCTCAGCTAAAGTGTATTAGACAGTCTGCTATGTTATGTTCTGCTCCATCTGGTCAGTCATTTAGGTTCAATAGCAAGTATCAATGGAATTGTTTCTTATCAAGTGTTTCAGTGTGGTTAAATCCCTGATTTGGTAAAACAGTCTGAAAAAGTAATTACTGTACATATGCAGATTTTCCTGTTTTTGAAGTTTATGGCACACAACCATAATGAAAGCAAGCAGAATTAGAATGGGGAAAATGGAAGAAATGCAGATTTCTGTAGCTTGCACTTTACAGTCCCTAGTTCACAGAAGCCCTACCCAAACTCCTCTGTCAAGAAGGTCAGGGCTCTGGACTTGGACACAGTAGAGAGAGATAAAAAGCAGCAGTTCTCTCTAAAGTACCCCTCTTCCCTAAATTTATGGCCACCCATGAGCACTTACCCTTCTTTTAGCTGTGCTAGCTTCTCCAGACTGCGTTGCTATGGCAGAGAGCAAGGGCAACTTTTGGACCATGCACTTCAGAGGGCAGAACATTTGAAAATGAAAATGTCTGTTCCAGTAGGGCTACAGAGGACTACCAAGGCAGTCACCTTTTTCCTTATATAATCAAAAGTGGCAGTAGCTTCAAGCATCTGAATGAGGTGCTTACTTGATCCCGTTGATGAAGGAGACCATATACGTACTTTGGTAGAGTAACCAAAGACTCTGCTGGGCAGACCACGGAGCTATAAAGCACCCAGGTGGCTGCAGCAGTCACTTTTTGTGCCATACCTTAGTGGGTATCGCTTTTGGGTAGGAGTGTTTGATTCTCGGATTTCCGTTTTCTGGAGCTTTGAACTCACTTTCATTTCTCAGGAGCTTAGATTAACTGGAGCTAAGCCCCTGAGATTTGTGAGGCCAGGAAAAGAGTCAGCAACAACAGTTGACTGAGTGTGATAGTGAGAAGGAGTTTCTGTTGAGACGCAGATGTATTAGTTGCAGCTTCCTGCTGCAGGAGTTGTTTATTTTGCATTAAACAGTTCCTGGGAGTAGAGTGCTCTCCTGGGAACAGGGAGGCAAGATTTTGGGCCCCCATAACTAAGAAGAGTTCTGATCCCTTTATCTCAAATGAGTGCTCAAACAAGTAAAGAAGAGGCATCAGGATCGTTTCTCTTTCTACATGTGTTTTTGTCTGATCTCAGTCCTATAGTCTGTGGTCCAAGAATGACTAGTGCCTTATGCCTCTGTGGAGACCCATGGAAAAGATACATTTCATGCTATATCTAAATTGTAACACTGTAAACTACCTGTCTCATCAGGCTAGGATATTTCTGAGCAGGAATGCAAGTCTATATTTAGGTCCCTAGAGCCTTTTGCATCGCATGTTGAAGTGCCATTAGCCTTTAGGCACCTCCAGGTTGTGATAGTCATGAATTCTCAGCAGTCAGCGTAGCACCTTTGGCATTCAGCACCTAAATTCTGCACAAGTCTCAGGTGCCAAAGCTGATGGTTTAAACTGACGTTGCTCCGCTGACTGACAGATTTATGCCAGCTGAGAATGTGGTGGTGGTGGTTCGATTTATGGGACAAATGTGGGGGTGTGTAAGGGATGAGCACTAGGTCCAGTAGTGCCAGGGTTCTTCAGGCCAGAGGCAGGAAGGCTGAGCACCCAAGCCACGTATAACTGGTGCTTCTTTGCCCTGATTACCTTAAGGTCATTGTTCTGAAAATGTCTTCTTGCCTTTTGCTTTGCTTGCAGCTCACTAAATGCCTCTATCCTCAGGAAAGTATTAATCCAAAAATTCATAAAGTGACTCTCACAGCGCTCACCAGTCCTTCTGTCATTCGGCTGAGTATTTCCACTCAGGAAGGAAGGGTGTAACCATGGCTCAGTTGTTTTAAAAGTATCTTTGATGCTTTGCTCCGAGTGTCGAAGGAACATGCAAATGACACCCTAGCCTGTAAAGAGTAGGGAATACAGTCAGGTTTTTTTTTCCAAAGAAACCAAAAGGGAATGGTGACCACAGGATATATTTCATTGTCGTGCCTTCCCCTTAGAAATACTTATTTTAATAAAAGTCATCTTCTGGACCCCTAACAGTTTTCCCTCTGTTTTAAGGTATGGATTGTGGTGGAACAGCTGATAGGAGGATGAATAAGCTCTTGAGTCATCTAAGTTTGTAATGTTATGTTTGTAATACATTTTGTTGTGGATATGGTACATTTAGGCAATTATTGTGTTACTTTATACTAGTCCACAACTAAGATGGATTTTGCCCAGTATTGTATAGATGGCAAGAGAAAGGGCGGTCCTGGTTTGGACGAGTTTACAGTCTTGGAGGGGAAGTAGTAGAAAGGGTGGCAGGGAAGAAGGTGCAGTGGGATACAAAGGGAGCTCTCTGTCAGTGTGTAGCAGAGCAGTGACAGCAAGCAGTGAAACCTTCCAGGAGCACACCACCGGACAAAAGCAGGGTCATTGGAATGCCTTAGGTGCTTTCCAGGAGAGAACTGTTTTACTAGCAAGATGCAGTAGGTCTTCCACAAGAGACTGTTACTATAATTATGTATCCTCTGCACATCCGTGTGTGTATTTGCATGCATATATGTGTAGGTTCATCTCTATTACACATTTATTAAAAATATGCCTTCCCTGTTGCTGTTTCTCGACAGGAAGAACGTCGTGTGATTTATCTGGGTAAAATCAGACCTGACACAACCCGAACAGAACTGAGGGACCGCTTTGAAGTTTTTGGTGAAATTGAGGAGTGCACAGTAAATTTGCAGGATGATGGGTAAGAACTTTTGAGATTACTTCTTCTTTGGGAGCTGCCATATGTAAAAAATTATGGCAGAAAGATTACTGGTATGGGAGTTACCAATGTAAGTGCTGTGACAGATGACATGCTGAGTTCAAAACCTTATTTATTTTCTTTCATCCTTATTTATTAATCTTGCTAGTTGAGATTTCCTGTCCCAGAAATAAGTATTTAGCTGCATGACAGAACAATCATGCTGATAAATGGATGCAGTACTTCTGGCATTTCCACTGCTGGATCTCCTGCAAGTTCTTGCTTTCAGGAAGGGGTTACACTGATGTGCGTTAACTCTTTTCAGCTTTTGTTCACAACTGTATTTTTCAATTGCAGAGACAGCTATGGTTTCATCACCTACCGCTATACTTGTGACGCCTTTGCTGCTCTTGAAAATGGATACACTTTACGCAGGTCAAATGAACCTGACTTTGAGCTGTACTTTTGTGGACGCAAGCAATTTTGCAAGTCTAACTATGCAGACCTAGGTAGGTGTTTTGCTCTGTGTATATTAAAGTACATAACTGGAACCTTGTAGCTCAGGAGAACTGAAGGTTTGCTTCTTTTTTGTTTGCTGCTTATATTATTTAAAAGATTGGAGGAGGTTAAAGGAAGTAGTTTGCACTTGCTGCAAGAAGCTTAAAACTCTACTAATCTGAGCTCTAATCTGGGCTGTCTTCTTTCAGATATTTCAGACTGTGAAAATTCCTTTAAAGCCCATTTCCATCATTATAAAAAATGAGTGCCTGATATTCAGTAATACATTTCCGTATTGAAACGGTAGCACCACAAAAACCTCCTGCATGCTTTGCTATTCATTACTATGCTATGACTGTGTGGTTCTAGTACCTGATTTATTTATATGAGTGATAAACAGAGAACAAAGTAGATGCCTCACCCAAAAACATTCATTATGATTCTTACTTTGCCAAGACTTGTGCTGTAGATGTGTAGAACTTGCCAGAGATACTCCTTAAACACAGTTGATAGTTTCTCTGAAATCTAGAAGGGCTTGTGACCAAATCTGGCTCTTAGAGCAAAGGCCGCGGATCTCAACTGGTCGTTCTCACATCGTGCGTAAGCATCTGTGTATGAAGGTCTCTTCTTGCAGGGATTTCCAGTTATGATGTAAGAGGCTCCTACCTGTGGAGAGCTTAGCGAATCTCTTGGTGTTTGCTGTCCCAGTGATGTGGGGCAGGGTGCATACCAGTCTCCAGACCCCAGTATGCTGTGATAACTCCAGTTCCAAGTGTGCGTACTGGCTGTGAAAACACATCTGGGTCTGTCCTGGTCCTGTCTGGGCAAAAACGTGTGGTTCTGTCCTGTGCTCTGGGCAGGGTGGGATGCTTCCCCTTGCGTGTCTGGAGGTGTTCAGACGCTTACAGCAGGAATGCTGATGTTAAGTATATGCATAAAGAGACTATGCAGACTACGAAAACATCCTCCATAATATTCTAATAAATTCTATTATAAACTCACCTCTTATTTAATTACCTTTTAAAATGTAAAGTACTCATTAAATGTTAAACCTTTCCTGATACCTGTATAAATAGACTAAAGGTATGGGAGACACTCTTTCCTGAAAAAAATAGCAAGGGACATTTTGCCGTTGAATCTATATTAATCAGATAGTGTGGTTTTTTATGAATAAATGACCACAGTCATTAAAATCTCTCATAACCCTCTAACACAGTGCTAATGAAATCTTGTATGTGCTGCCCTCGGCTTTGTACAATGCAGGAAGTGAATACAGATGTATTTTTTCTAAGCAATTGATGTCTTTTCCGAATAAATGATAAAGATGATACGCATTGTTCACAATGAATATGCTATAATTCACTTCAGTGGCTAAACAGATAATGCAAAGCTAAGAAAAGGCAATTGACTGCTGAAGAGATAGAAGGTTGATGTTGAAAATATAAAAGGTAGCAAGGCATTTGTCGAAATGTAGGCTGATAAAAACAGTAAAAACAGATTGAAGTCCTGAATTGATTTGACTTATCTTCACTAGTGGAAGCCAGGGTCGTCTCTGTATCTCAGAAAATCTGGGGTTTAAAATAAGTTGTCTGAAGGGAACCCTCTCAAGCGTTATTCATCGCTGGGAGTATTCACTGGCAAGTCTCTCCATGCTGAGTGGGATTCCCAGAGTATCTGTGAGCAGAGTATTTTCACTTTGTCCTGCTGACAGCTTGAGCTTCTCTACTTCAGACTGCATTCCCTGTGTTTTGTAGAGTATCTGGTAGTGGTACGTAAGGAAATGGCAGGATGAACTTTAAAATTCATGAGCTAGTCCAAGGACAGAGAGAATTAATCAGCCCTGGGTTGAGTACAGAAGAAAGAAAACACTTGAAAATGGCAGTCAGAAGTTTAACACCTCTCCTCTGTGAGAAGATATTGTCTTAACAGAACTTGTAATGAACATTTAATGCACAGTGTGTCTTATAGTGGTAGATGGGGATTTCTGATTAATTCAACACAAGAAATGGCAAGAAAAGGGCACTCTCGTAAAGGAACTGTGACACAGGAACCGCAGAGAGTTGGTGTTAAGCAGGGATGACTCCAAAAGGAGATTCGGAGCTTGCAGCCACGTCAATAATTGCTGGACTGGAGCTGTTTGGCCACAAACGCACGATCCCTCCTCTGCGCTCACAACAAGCTGGCGTGCGTGTCTGAGCAACTAGCAAAGCTGGCGCAGGTATCGCAGGAGCTGGCCTGTTACTGCTGCTCTGGCTGCTCACATACGCTTGCAAAGAGCTGAGGAGCCCGCCTGAGGTTGCTCCTACAGCGGTGCACAGGCCCTGCCATGAACCGCTCACAGTCTGAATAAGCAAGCCCCCAAAAAATCAGAGTGGAAGCGAAAACAGAGATTGAGGGAGATGTGGTGACTAGTACAAGACGCCGAGGCAGGGCAGGCAGAAGCAGCAGTGTCCCCTGCGCGCTGCCCACAGGCTGCCCTGGCTTTCTGCAGAACCACCCCCCGTCACCTTTCTCAGGAGAAGTCAGTCTTGGCTATTGCATGTTGCAAAACAAATGGTGGTGTATTTTTGAGTGAAGCATCTATCAAGATTATCTGGACTACTTTGAGATCTATTCATAGCAGTGTGTCAGTGCTCAAGTCCTTGGAGAAGCTATTTTGGGTTTACCTGCTCTATATGTACATGTAATTTATGGTATACCCCCTCCCTCTCCAGTCCTGTGTACTGCTTTTGCTAAGTTCTGCTGCTGACCAGAAAGCTCTGCCCATACCTAAAGCTTCTCTGACGACCATTTCTGGGCTTTTATCATCCCATTCCGATAAAGCTGTGGTCATGAGTGGATTGTTTCCGCAGTGCTTTTGTTGTGCCGTTGTACAAAGAAAACAATGTAAGTACTCGCCAGCCGTTCTTGCCTCTTATCTGAACATGCTTCTCTTTGGGTTTCAGATTCAAACTCAGATGATTTTGATCCTGCTTCCACTAAAAGCAAGTATGACTCCATGGATTTTGATAGTTTACTTAAAGAGGCACAGCGGAGCCTGCGTAGGTAACATGCATCATGCCTGAAAACGGAGGGATGGCGAATACCTCACGGACATCACGTCCTTCAATAATGGACAATTAAAAAGTCGTGCTTAGGAATTTCTCATACTTTATGCTCTCTGTTCAAAACCATGGTTTACATGAACACAGCTGCTTGACGAATGGAGAGGCAGGATGGCTGTCCAGTAAGCACACGCGTGTCCATGGGTGTCAGCTTCGCTTTCGCGGGGGATTGGTGGCGGGGGAGACAGGCGTTCCTCGTGAGTTCAATGCAAACCACAAGACGTGGCAGCAGTTCCACAGAGATACACGTACAACGATGAACTGCAAAATCTGTACATAGTGCATTTTAACAAAAAAAGAACAAAAACAAACAAAAAAATCAGATTTGAGAACTGCGGCTGCTGATGTCTGGGAATCAGACACTGCATTCTTTTTTTATTTTAATGAAGCTTCTTCTCACAACACAGTGATAATATGACAATCCAGAAGAAACCACAGGTCCCAGAAGCCTACAATCTGTTTTGGCTTTATTTTCACATTTTTCTTTTCCTTTTTTTTTTTCTTTTTTTGGTGTTGTTTTATTTTTTTTATCCTTGCAGAAGAGAAAATGAAAGGCTCAAGCTTCCCTAACATTTTGAAGTTTCATCCTTTAATTCTGACACCCATGTAAATGTCTACAACATTGATCTTCTACAGCAAAATTTTCAAAGCCTTGTTAATGGTCAAATGTGCAGCTTGTTCAGCGATTTATTCTAATGAGCGGACGTGGTGTTACATTATTAATGAGAGCTGGATATAACTATCTGGGTGTGTGCACAGGTAGTTTATTTGCTACATTCTCTAAGGTAGTTTATTTACAAATGTTAAACGGAGTATTTTTATTTATGTACATACTGTATGACGATGTTTTTTTTGTTACAGCTATGCACTGTAAATGCAGCCTTCTTTTCAAAAACTGCTGAATTTTTCTTAATCAAGAATACTCAAATGTAATTATATGAGGTGAAACAATTATTGTACACTAACGTATGTAGAAAGCTGAACTTAACGCTTATATATATTTGATTGTAAAAAAAAAGAGAAAAGCGTGTGGGTGAGGGTGTGCGTGTATATATGTGTGTGCGCGTGTGTCTGAGTGCAAAAGCGCTTTACACACATTCATCCATTCTTTGGTGAGCTTCTATAACAATTTTGTCAATTATCCTAGCCCAAAAGTTAACCATTTCTGCAGTATTTTTCCACATTTTTCTCATTGCTTGATTTTCTTTTGCAGTTTTATACACTGAATTTGTTAGGGGAATGAAATTTTCTCATCTAAAATTTTCTAGGAGATATCATGATTTTATGTAAAGTCTCTCAAAAGGGTAATCATTAAGAAATGTTTTTATTTTATGTATCAACAGTAGTTTTGGAACTAGAGGTCAAAAATCTTTTTAAAATGCTATTTTGTTTTAATTTTTGTGATTTTAATTTGATAAAAATACGCTGAGGTACTAAGTACAGTATGATTTTTACAGTAATTCTGTGTCTAAACACTGTTCTTGAAGCCAGTAATCTTTTCATTGGCAGAGTTTAATGATGGTATTTATCTATATTTTTTACAGTTATGCATCCTGTATAAATACCGATCCTTCATTCCTTTGTTTACGAAAGAGACATATTTATCAGTTACAATTATCCTATTTATTATAAATTATGAGATGACTAAAATAATAAAAAGGCCAGTGGAAATTTTATACCTAGGATGCATGACGATTGTCCGTTTCGAGTAAGTGCTTTGTTTGGAATTTCAGCTTTTGCAGCAGCAGTGGGTTGTTTGTTTTTTTTTTCTTTTTTTACTATGCACTAGCATGGCCTCAGATGTGCCCATGACATTGTTGCTGATGACATTGCTTCTGCTAAATTAAGTAGAAACTTCAGGAAAGAAAAAAACCACAGGAGTAGACTACTGCTATTCTGAGCGTCAGAATTTTGCCTGAACTCGGAGTCTCTAGACTGAATCAGCAAAGTTTGGGATTTGCTTGCGAATGTATACATTTGGTATTCTATTACTCTTTGGCATTCATGACTCCTCTTAAAGGTATGGCACACCTAACTATTTAATCTCCTTTCCCACTCCCAGTCATAGAAAACTGATTCCACTCCCATGCCAGTGCAGTTGAGTTTGATGGCTGCATTCATTTTATCACCAGCATATTGTGTTCTGAGAGATTCCACTGTCTGTCCTGTCGGATGCTTGCTTGATTTTTTGGCTTCTTATTTCTCAGTAGATAGATAGCAATAAAATAAAAAGAAAAGAACTTTTTCGGAGGTTCTGTGTTACAACTGTAACATTCTTTAATCTGCATAATTCTTGTTGTTGCTCTGTAGGTTAAAAATGCAGGTATTTTAACTTTGTGTGAATGCCAAACTAAAAGTTTACAATTTTCCTTTCTGAATTTTGAGTATCTTCTGTTGTAAAGAAAAATATTAAAAGCAATAAATTATTTTTAAGAAATCAATATTTAGTATATCATATTATGTGTTCAAGGACCAGATGCATTACCTATTTTGCCTTTAAATTTATGTGATTAAATTTTAAATACATTCTCTTTTGCCCTAGATTGCTGACATGAATAAATTGGTGTGGGGGGTTGGGGGGGGATTATTTATTTTGCACCAAGCAGGCATAATGACATGAGTCAATTTTTTTTTTCACTGGCCTGACAAACATTCTCATCTTGAAGATGGCTTTCCTCTGTGGATTTACAAATTACATATGAAATTAATAGAGCTAGGACTGCTGAATAAAGCTATTTGTATCCTTTGTAGACACTGTAGTAGGTAACCCATCAAAATACAAACTCAGTGTTTCGTTTTCTTTTTTTCTCCCCCAAGAACATTTCAAATTAGCACATGTACGACATTGTCACCGGAGGCAAATTGCAGCATAGCTCTGTGTGTCTTTTAGATGAAGATTGTGCTGTTGCTTTCATGCTGTGGTAAGTACCACGTCCACAATACAGGTAACAGAACTGGTACTTAGAAGCTATGGTCTTTCCTAGAGCTGTAACAAAGTAATTCCTACAGAATACAAAATGATCCAAATCCAAACAGAGGGGAGCCTAAAAATGAAGAAAAATATCTATGCGAAACTACTCTGAAAAGCAGTTGGGCTGCCGTCACCAAGAGCAGCACCGAGAGGAAAGTTTGTGCCTCTGGGGTATAATACTTGGGTCAGTTGAAAAAAAAAACCACCACACCGTCTTCTCATCCCTTTAGATGTAAGCTTACAGTAGGTAATGATTATGTGTCCTTTTTGACGGCTGTAATGAGAACTTCAATCACTGTAGTATAAGATCTGATCTATAAATGACCTAGAATAGCCATGTAATATAATGTGATGATTCTAAATTTGTACCTATGTGACAGACATTTTCAATAATGTGAGCCACTGGCCTGATGGAACTACTGTAAGATTTGTACAGTAGGTAAACATGTGAAGCTATTGGTTGGACTATGCTGAACAGGGAAAGCGAGATACTAGTTAAGCCCAAGCTGGGCTATTTTCCACCTGCCAATTCTACATGTACTTTTGTGGTTTAATTCATTGTATGAAAATTCCTGTGATTTTTTTTTTTTTCTAATGTGCAGTACACATCAGCCTCACTGAGCAAATAAAGGGAAACGAATGTTTCAAATCCATTTCTGTTTCTCTTTTTTATCACAAGTGACAGGGTTTTTCTCCACCACCACCTCCCCCAAGCTGGTCGTGTGCTGGATTTTCTATTACTCTTCCTGATGGTCATAGTTGATTTCAGATAGTAGTCCAGATCACGCCTGCGTTACTGCACTGTGGGCAGGAGACAGAACCACTAGTTTTAAGAAAGAAATTTAATAGTATAAAGGCCCTCTGTGCCTTTCTGCTGGGAGTACCCAAGGCTGTTGAAGGGCCGACATAGACCTTGTGGGAAGACTTCTGAAAAACACTCAGTGGAGTTTTAAGAGTTGCTGGCTCCAGTTAGGAGGGGGTGGGGAATGTGAGGGCTTTTCTACGTGGCTGTGCTTGGATCCAAGTTGTGCAGGTAGTAGGGTCCAACAAGTCCGCAATGGTTGATGTCTTCCATCCTGACATGATAAATACCTGTACTAGGAAAAAGCACCGTCATGAAAGTTCTTCGCCAGCCTCTCTGTCTCAGCAGACAGGCTAGGAGGATCAGACAGGTAGGTGGGTGGACAAGCAGAAGTTCTCTGAATCCTTCCTGGACCATACAGGGTGCAGCATGGTAGGCTTCCACACTGGCACTGCAGGTGGAGAAGTGCAGGGGGGCTGCCAAATGGTGCTCACGGCCCTCTCACCTGTGCATAGAAAGGGGAAGGAATTGCTTTGCTTTGGTTTGCCCGGGGTTCGTTCACAGGTAGCCAACGTACTGCTGTAGGCCCATCCCGTTGTGTCAATAGTCTTCTCGGGGGCTTAGCGACACCACACACTATGACTGAGTCTTCTGGTCTCGGTGTGTGCCTCGGAAGGTACCCGAGGCGTGGTGTGAGGAGCAGCGCAGGGCAGCCTGCGCGGCGGGTGGGCAGCCTGGTTGTGGACTTTAGGTAAAGAGGACCATGGAGTTCATTTGAAAAAACTGCCTTTCTCAAAACGACTAGCCGCCACCTCATCTCTGTTCCTAACATTTATTTTACTCTCTATAACAATATATTTTTTTACTTGCAAAAATGTTTAGCTTTTGCATTTTTAGCATTTTCTCATCCAAACTGTTGTGCTTGGTGCTCGCAATGGTTGTGGAGCGAAGTTCTTTGCTGCATGGGGTTTGCGTTGTTGACTCTCTGCTGCTGATCAAATTACTGCTCAAAACATAGTGGGCCAAATCTGTCCCTGATATACTTCATCAGTGGTGTTACTGTTCCACAAGGCATGATTTTAGCCCAGTGTTTCTCCAGTTACTGGGCTTTTTAATTTGATTTGTTTATTCATTTCATATTTTTGCATAGCACTTTGATGCTTGCAAAAAATCACTCTATTGGACTTCCAGGAAAGTATTACTTTTTGCCTCCTGTCCCCTAATTTTCTGTTATTAAGGTTTATTGCCTGAAATCAGGATCACATTTATTAAGAAATCATGCCTTCCATTGCCTGTTCTCCTGGGTTGCCATTTTCTCCCACGGCAAATGCTGCAAGCTGAGCACCCAAAATCAAATTCAGGCACCTCAATGAGTGGCCTGATTTTCAGAAATGCTGAGCATCTCGCAGCTCCCATCGCCTTCAATTAGACCTGCCCACTCTCAGCACTTTTAAAATCAAGCCACATATTTAGAGCCCCAATTCAGCACAGCATTTACATTTGTGCTTAAGTCCCTCCTGATTCAGCGAAGCACTTAAGCGCCAGTGTTTTTAGATCCATTGAAGTCAAGTGCTCGGCTGTTTTGAATAAAAATAGACTCTTGGATCGGGGCCTAAGAATCCAAATACAGACACCAACGCCTAATTTTAGGCTCCATTTGGAAAACTTTGGCCTTGCCTACCCCCTTTAACCTTTAATGCTTGCAGAAAACACAAAACCACCCGGCAGGTCGTAAGGTGAAGAGAGGGAGGTTTAGGGAAGTGAAGTGGAAGCGATGGACAAAATTCTTCCGTGGGGAAAATGTTTTGAAAACTTTAAATCAAACTCTACCAAGATGCCTTGCTTCATCAGTATTATTCCACCTTACGCTTCCAGAATCTGATTCAGGATTATTACCTATTGTCCTTCACCATTAGTTAATAAACTGCTATATTAAACTTTAACCAATGCCAGCTTCCCCTGCTTTTCCTTGAATCACACTCTCACTATTGATATTCCATGTTCACAAGGAAACTAAACTATAAATCAATTTTCACTACTTTATCAAACAGCAGAAAGTAATAAAGAAGGTCACAAATAGTACAGTAGTTCCTTGGAGGTTTGTAACATCATAATTTAAAGCTCAGAAAGATTGAATCAAAAGTTGAATTAATCCCTAAGGGGAAAGATTCTATATAGATTCTATTGATAGACATAGGGCAGCCTGTCTTCACTGGGAGCTGGTGTATTTGTTCATACTTCGGGACAAAGGAGGCTAGTCTTCTCAGCAACGAAGAAAATTAAATCCTCCACGAGAAGAAGTGAATATCTCCTCTGCGCTTCCCGCCGCTGAGCTCTCCTTATACCGCTCTGCTGAAAAACAGAGCGACCGAACTCGTCTTTTGCTGCATGCTGTGCTCTGCTGACTGGCTGGTGTCTGTGCTGTGCGAGTGTGGAAGCTGCAGCTGGGGGGGATACATTTATAAATTGTAAGTGTTGCGCTTGATCAGTGTTTATTCCTCGACTCATGGTTTTTTGGTCGAACAACCTGAACCCAAAATCTTAGGAGTCTGTGAACCCAAAGAAAAATGAAAGGTTGGTTCTTTTCCAGTGACAGATTTTGCTGGTTGCAAATATTTCTTCTGCAGGTGGAAACACACTCCTTAAGACGTGTTTAGCTTTTGAGGTTCCTTTGAATTATTGCAGCTTCCTTTCAACATGCTTCTGAAATCATAGTTTTGCAAAGGCATTTCTGATTCTCTTTTATAAAAAAAACTATAACCTTAATGACATGGCTTGACCTGAAGAATTAAGCTCTTCTTCTAAATTCAAATGAAATTAATGAGGGAAAAAGACCTCCTATAAAAAGAAAAACAATTAAAAGTAAAATTCACTAGTGGCCTCCATTGGAAAAGTTAAACACACAGGTGTGGTAAACGGTGAGACCCGAGATGAAATGTAGCTTTTTGGAATGCATGCATGGTGAACTACAAGACGACAGAAGGCTTTGCATGCTGACTAGTTTCTTATGGTATTTGGTAGTAGAGAGGAGCCAAGCTGCTCTGTGACAAATGCAGCTGAACAGAAAACAGGTACAATTCCAGCCTTTCCAAAATCAGTGGCTAAACTCCAACCCCGGTCAGCATTTTGCATTAACCCTGGCTTGTGTAAATAGTGGACAGTGATGAAATGTAAATAATTTCATGTGCCTTATTTGCGTCATGATAGGTTGTCGGCCAGAGGTAAAGTAAATGAAAGCCAAAGCTAAGTATGAAGAAAACCATGTGCTAAAAAGCACAATATGTAAATTACTGTTAGGACTCTTAATTGAATAAAATATTTGCTACAATTTATTTTTGACAATGTGCATTCTATTCTCTATTAAATTAGTGCTTGATAAAGTAATAAAATTATTACAGCCATAAAGTTACTTTGCTATACCTTGAAGGCAAGGCATTCAAGAGATCTTCTCGTTGTCCTCGAATTATTGACTTTGGCATTATGAAAAACGCACGTTGGTGCCTTATACTAATTCTTTCTGACTGCATTTGCAACTTGGGCCTATCATTATTCATGCAATGTGTGGGCAGTAAATTTATTAAAAAAAAGAAAAAAGTTTAGCCACACTCTTGAAAACTACCAGAGTCCTTTTTTTTTTTTTTTAACCATTTATTGGAACAATAGCACGGCTAACTGTAGTTTTCTGTTGCATGAATAATGTGTTGTTGTAGCTGGGCATGCCCTCAGTTATACACTCCTGCTAGCGAGTAGTGGAGTGGTGAGTGCTGCTGCTGAATAATGATTAATTACTCGCCCTTCTGAAGGAGCCTGGTTTTGTAAAATGGTCACACAGCGTGTTACATGGATTGTGTCTGCTACACAAAAGGTTACTTGCAGTCACATAATGAGACATAATCATGCACATCGCAACAATTCTTTGGTACGAATCTGCACACAACGGAATTTAGATAGAAACCTGCGTATTTACATATCCTGTTTGCCAGAGGGTACAAAACTTCACTGCATTGCTGCAGTGCTGCCATTGCTCCTTCTGCAGTGCTGACATTTTGGGTGAAAACTGTGATGGCCTCTTCAGGAGCCTCCAGCCGCGGCTTCACAGGGTTGCCCCGTGACAGCCTGCTGGCAGACTCTGGGAGGGACTCGGCTCCTACCGCGTGACGGCAATGTGAATGGGATACTTTGCTGAAGCGTGTCCAAACTCCTGGTGGGAAGATGGGATGCAATTCCACACTGCGAGGTGAGAAGTTCACTTGCAGTATGGGGCGAGCATGTGCTCATACCTGTCTCACCTGAGAAGGGTGAGCAGGGAATCCCAAGTTTTGCAATATATTGTACTTCACTGTGTGGTGAAAGGAAGAAGGGTTTTCAGAAGTACCGTACTATAACCTAAAGCCACAGCTTTTCTGAGCCCTAGGAGGAAAAAATCTAGTTGTTCTCAGCTCCTGCTCTCTGGAAGACAAGAATTGCTTGGCCAGGGCTGTCCCAGGGTTCCTGCGACCACTGCTGGCAGCACCGATGGCAGAGCAGTGACATTTAGTCCTGCCTGGTCTCAGCAGGAGGCATTTGACTTTCCAGGCAGGATCTGTGCGCTACTTTGAAGTTGCTTGTGTGCCATTAAGGCCCTATTGGTCAAGCTCTTTGACCAAGCTGCAGAAGTTTGAGCTCTTAGAGATGTGTCATGGGGCTTGGTAGGCAATGGGCGTTCTCCTGTTCTGGAGAGGACAGGAAAGGCTGGATGTGCATCTGTATCCCACAACAACCCAGCAAAGCTGGCTGCAGCAGCCCATGCCATCTGCTTTCCTTGCGCTGTAACCTGGATTGCCCAGCAACCCCACAAAAGCACTGTTCTGATCGGGTCAGGTAGGATGGTTTGGGTTTGAGAACCACGCTTTGGACACTCCTACACTGCTGTTGTGTGTCTCAGTGTTTAGGAACTCTTTGGCATCTTTCAGTCAAACTGCACATTTTGTCCATTGTTGTCTCAAGAAGGAGGTAATGTTGTGGTACATTCATATGTCAGCATGACTGTGGTATAAAAATTCTTGTCTTCCTATAAATGAGGTGGACTTTTCTTATGTGGTATGAGTTTCTACTCCATATATGTGGCAACAAATAAACTGCCTTCTGTAACAAGATCATCAGCAGTCTCTAATGCAATTATGTACCTACCTGGAGCTAGACAAGGTTGTTGGGGGTAAGACCAGCAAATGGCACCGTGCTACAATCAATGTGGCAGACATTTATCCCAACATTTCCCACAGCTCTCAGCTTTGCCCGCTAGCAATGTTATGGCCTCAGCCACCGCTTTGCCCTCCGATACATGACGGGTATGCAAACCATGACAGAGCGCTATGCGCCCTTTCAGTGAGCACAAGGTGACCGTGAGACACTTTGTGGGGTGCCAGGGGCCCAGCGGAGCTCGCCGGCACCCCGGCGGAAGGGTGCCCGTAGCACCGTGGTGGAACGCCGTTACTGTAATGGCTGTGGTACACTGAGTCAACAGCTGGCATAATTCAACAGCTAACAAATATAATTTTTCTTCCACAAATAGTTTCTTGAGCAGTAGATCATGCACAGGCTGATTTACTGCAGCGGTCTCCCACGTGGATTCACTGATTTGTAATAACCTTGCCAAGGTGGCTCTGCAGCCTTTCCCTCCGCAGTGGCGATAACGGAGAGTGTTTCTGCCTCTCCCCCTAATTCCATGAAATAATGTGGCATGCTAGATCACAGTATGCTGGAGGCTTCTACCCCAGTACCAAATTTTGCTGAAATGGACCGACGTGGTCAGAAGTTACTGGGAATGGGAGCCAGGAGGAAGTAACTGAGGCACAAGGAGCATGAGGGCAGCAGACGCCTGATAGAAACAACACAGGCAGGAGGCAGAAGCACCTGAGTCTCATCCCCTTGAGAAATGAGGGGAAAAAACCCCCAGTGGACTCCTTCACTTTGATGTCTCACTAGCACTGGTACTATTTCCTAGCCACCCAGGTGTTGTCCATCTAACTAATAAGGTATCATTAGTCTCAGATTTGGGCTTTTGCACATTTACAGCTGCCCAACTGTAGTGAGATTTTTGTGGAAACCTTAATGAGAGTGGACAGGGAATGGACGTGAAGCATCGAGCATGAAGCCTCATAGCGCTGAAGCTGCACGGTGAGGCTTATCAGACAGGTGTCACAATCCCACCAGCTCTTGCTTGTGCTGTTACTAAGCTGTTGATATTGTATGAACGCTGATACACAACTGAAGAACCTATGTATTCATTTAGCAACGGATAAGTCATAGCAATAATAAGCCTGCTCTGTAGTGAGTCTCCTAGGATGCCTCTTCCTAGAAGAAGCAGCATTGCAGGTAGCGATTTATGCTTCTGCTCCATTTTCATGGCACTGGTCTTGCTCTACAATGTTGGGTCTGATGAGATTGGATGAGGTTAACCTGCCACGAATAGCTGCTGACTGGCAGTTTTTTCTCTGGCTTGCTCAACAGTGCCAGACTCACTGTATGTCTGGGAGGCAAAGAATACAGTTAGGCTAGACAAATGGAATAGGAACCAACAACGCAGTGAATGCTGCACTGTCATATACATTTTTTATTCACATTGCACATAAATCTCATCCATGCTCATGGGAGAACTTTAGCATCCCCTTAAACTCCCATTTATTCTCCATCCTTCTCATTCTTTGCACTATTAAGAAACAGATTTATTTTCTGAAAACTACCCTTAATCATTGTGCAAATAGCAATGGAACATTTATACTCAAAGTAATAAATAGATGATTTGCATCTTAATATGAGACTGGAGATTATTCTGACTTATTTGTATTTATTGCATCTAACACACAGATGCTATTCTCACTCTCCAACAGAAATGTTAATTATGGGATTTCATTATTCTTATTTAGCTTTCGGATTGTTTTTTTCTGAGCCACAATGTGCATGGGGCAGTTCTACAAGACATGAAATGGAGATGTTCAGCGCTCCAAAATTCTAAAGACAGAGAAAAAGAAAATTAGGTTTAACTGGACAGGGCAATAATCTGAAGATGTGTGCAAAGCCCAGAGTAACAGAACACATGGAAATCCGTTTGTTATTGTGCTGGTTAGTGGTGAATCTCCAGAAGAATCAGTCATAGATTTTGATGATAATGAGAACACAGTAAAGTGGGGGATATGGTCAGCTCCAGATTTTACGTCCTTTGCTACAGAACTAATATTGTCAATTCAAGTACCGCTGAATATGGGAAAGTGGATTGTCAAGTCCTGTTAGAGTAGCTTTTGTTGGATGGATCAGAAATGTTTTCTCTTTCTTCTGGTTATGTCTGCCTTTATTGCTTTATATTGCCAAGGGTGGTATCTGGCCCTTGGAACTATTTATTTCTTGTGTGCAGAGAGAAACATTATGCAGTATTTTCGTTGCTCCATTTTGCTCACACAAGTTTAGGTAATGCCAAGGAAACTATTCCTGTGGTCAAACAGAAGACATACGGATCTTTGGTTCCTTTACCAGGGCTGCCATACTTGTTTAACCTTTAATCTTTTAAGGTAGGTTTTTATTTTCAGTAACCTGCTAGCATGCCTGTGCTTCTGCCAGCATATGCACACACCTGCATACATACCAGTTAAGCATGTTTATATGTGTATATATATGCAGGTACACATATCAATACCCCGATGGACAAAATATGTATGTGCATGTAGACTCCTCATCTGGGATTTGTCACTGGGAAACTCATCCGTTACAATAAAAGATAAACTCCAATAAGAGTTTTCTCTCCAAACAAGGCTGTAGGCTATATCTACATCCTTATGTTGCGGTAGAATTACTTCCCGCAGGCCAGCAAGAAGCTCCGATTCCACTTGCACTCTGGCTGACATCATTGCAAAGAAGCTTCCTGCCTGGGTCACCATCGCAAATGGAGCCAAAGCGAATGTCTTCCGCTCTGCGGTCACGACAGCTCACCAGCATTCCCAGCGCTGTTTGTAAACTGGTCAGGAATACGCAGTACCTGCTTAACTCGGGGCAATCTGAGCATTTCTAATCTTTTGTCTCAGAACGGTTTTCTATATTTTTGCAGTCATAGTGACTGAACTCAGGGCTGCCTGAAAAAGAAATAATTATTCCTTAAGCTGCTATTTAGAAACAGGTTTGTGAGCTCTGTAAGCTGTTGGTAATGGGCAGATTCAGACCTTCCGAGTTTAGCCCAACAAGCCCACAAACAGTTAAAAGATGGAAAGCAGCAGTACCTCTTTTCACTCACGTTCAGCTAGCGTCTACTGAAATTACTCTGCAGGTACCCTGTGTCCCCAAGACTGTAGGGTCCAAAGCACTTCTACACCACCATGGCTCCTTCCTGGGAGTGGAAACTGGCCTGGGGATCCAACAGGTCCCAGGCTTGGCACTGTGCAGGTGCGATCAGGGACCACTTCAACTTGATGGAAAAAGTCATTTCCTTAGATCTGGGGTGGCATATCAGCCAGTCCAAGATATGTGAACTGGTAATAGATACTTTTGGCTAATAAAGTCCTACGAACCCCTTCCTCCGTTTATACAAGGCCATACCTGGCAACTGAACAGGGGTTGGATTTTTTTTCAACGTTTCCATATGCTTGTTCTATCATTAAATTCATAGCTGGCTGCAGTATTTTAAATGTCATTTCCAATGCCTAGTCATAAAGCAGGGAACTGTCTCCTTCAACACACTGTTCACAATGATGACACTGTAAAAATTGGTTCCATCTGCTATATTTAAGAATGCATTTATTTGTTTGTTTATTTATTACAGCACAATTTGGTACTTTTCAGTAGCATCTCTAAACTGAAATAGTTAATGTTAGATGCAACAACACCAGGTGGCTACTCAGCACAGCCTGCCCAGATCACCTCAAATCATTACAGCTGAGCAGAAAATGATGGGAACACATTTGCTTCTGCAGGAGTGCCTGGGACACCCACACCACCAGTTACTCTGCAGTCGGAGTTTAGTAGTGTGCCGCATACAGATGCAGCATTGAAAAATCCCACTCTGTTTTCGGGTATTACTACCATAGCTCTTCAGGGGTAAGTAGCAGATGTCATTTCTTTTTATTATATCTAACTTTGTATTTACCACATGTGGTACTATCATATTTATTTAATAAGATCTATCTACTCCCTTTTAAGAAATCTTTCTATTCAGATCTGTAAAAGAAAATAATTGCTCCATTCCACCTAATGTCTATTATTAAGGGAAAAAGTGTTTAAAGATTTGAAGATACCCCTACTGCACCCTTCAATGGCTTTAGAATCTCTCCCTTGTGTTTTTATCACTTCAGCATTGCACTAGCTTTTGATGAAATCACCTCCTTGATGAAGTCACTGGAAAAGCAGGGTCTGGGAAGAGCTTTATCTGAGATCCCAAAGACAAATTTGTTCCAAAGATGTTCATGCTTTACAGTCTTCATATTTAGACCTCTCTGGTGATAGTACAAAGTCTTTGCAAATGCTCATATTGTTTCTCCAGGCTTTGGGTTACTTTGCTGGAGAGATGTTCCTTTGTGAATTAAGTGCTCTTTGAGGACAAAATGTTCATCAGAAGTCTTCAGAATTACAATATCATCATTTTCATCATATTACTTTGAAAAGACATTTTTTTTTCCCACCTGTTTTCCTAGGGCATATGTAACAAAGGGCTTTTCCTGCCTCCTCGTTGAACTTTGTAGCAACCACGTAATGAGGCAGAGCAGAGCCTCCAGCCAGCCCCTTCGGCTGGATATCTGAAATTAAAAACCTCTTGTGGATTAATTTTTGGCATCCTTTTCCAGTCATACTTTGTTTTACTTTCCCTCTCTTCGTACTTCTCCTGATTATGTGGTGCGCCCTTCTGACAATATGTAGATAAAAGGCAGATATACAAATGGAGGCAATTAACAATGTAATAAAAATGAAACTGCTGGTGTCTAGTTGTGTATACTAGTGGTATATATATTATGCATATATAAATACATATATATATGTGCATATGTGTGTATATATCAGTACACTGAAAATATCCCCAGCTTGAATAGAGAGAACAAATTCTGGAAGGAGCTGCATAGTATCTTTTGCAGGAACAACCCCAGTTGACCCTCAAGGATGGTCTGATAGATATGAATTGCCGCTGGCATTATGCTGTTGGAGAAACAGGGCTACTTTGCCAAAAAAACGAATCCATTTAGTCACAAACACTACAGCTAAGTTGATTCAGGGTTTATCTAAAAAAGCCCAGCAGATTTGGTGTAAAATGAAAGGCAGAATGTTAATTTGGATGGCAATTGTTTTTCAGTAATGCTAATTTGCATTAAACATGCTGATTGACATAAACAAACAAAGGCCAAATATTAGGCCAAGGAGCACAATTGAAACTTGGGCGAAGTTGTGGGAAAAATGGGCTGTTAGAAACACAATTCACTAAAAAAAGCTTTTTTCAGCTTTTGCCAACTTTCAGTCACTAAGCATTTTCCAGTGGAGGTGTGGACACTGCTGTCATTAAACTTAACCCAGTACGCGTATACTTACTTTCGTTGATTGTCCTTCATAGATCCATTGAAAGTAACCTGAGGGGTTCCTGGACCACAGGCTGAAAAACCCTGCAATGCTCCCGCTTCTCGTTTCTCCCTCACTTTCTCCTCGATTCTGCAGTTTCCCACTTGACAACCAACTTCATCTTTAGGGTCCTAAGAGCTGCTTATTCACTCTAGTTTTAGCCTAGATCTGCCGACAGGCACGTTGCTGCTCTCATCAATCATTCCTGTTTTGTCCTGTCTTGTAGCACAGCCCCTGACGGAGCAGGTAGGGTTATTTCTCTGGGAGGATGGGCAGATGTCACGACCTGGGCCAACCTAGGTCACTGTCCCTGGATCCGAATCGCCAACTCATTTTGTGCCTTAAACCAGGAACTGAACTGATACCACCGATGGATAAAAATTTCCACAGACCTTGCGGATTTGGGTATATCTGTGCTGACAGTTACGCAAAGGTCTCCCCACAAGAAGCCCCCACCATTGCTGATGGACAAGTAGGGCTTTGCTCCTCCCCAGCCCTGCAGCTTCAGTTACCGCAAGCCTTGCTTCTCTCTAAACAGATGCCTAAAGGCAGTCCATCAACTGATTTTTTGAATCTGCTTCTTCCCAGCAAAAACAAAAAGGAAACTTTCATTTAAAAAAGCCCAGAAACTTTCATTTAAAAATAAAAGATCTTTTTCTCTGTTGTTTTTGAGTGCTTGGTGTGGTAAAACTGGAAATCTGGAGGAGACAAATTGAAAATCAGCTATTGTCTCAATGAAACATTTTCCTTTAATGAATGAAAAGGGAAACAATCTTTAAAACAGTATTTAAAGTTATGTTGCTGCTATTTCAGTTAAGGTTGTCCAAATGCAACCAACAGCTTGTACCTATTCACAGTGAAGTTGCTTAATTTGTTTTCTTGACTTAAGCAACTGTAATTCCCATATATCAAATTTATTGACCTTGGCATTGGATTAAGGATAGATTCAATATAATCCTGATTTTCCCAGCTTATTTTCTAGAAATCTGAGTTTACCCTGCATCATTTATTATTATATGTTACATCTTTACACCATTACATCACTGTCATCTCTTAACATACTATCTGAAACCCTAGAGCGTACAGAACTTTCAATTCAATGGTAGCAATATGGGTTCTGTTTTTATCAAAATGTACTTTCTCATTTAAAGGAATGAATGGCTCTACACTTCCAGTGTATAGCCTTCACAATGGCTGTATTTTACTTGGCCTTAGCTGTACAAGAATTAGTCTAGTTGGGTGCCTAGACTTGGCCTTAGTCAGTGGACTTCTTGTGCCATTTCCCAACCCTCGTACCCCAAGCAGCTTTTATAGTGGTTAGGAGGGAATGGTTGCCACTTCAGCTGCTGATTTCTCTTCATTAACCATGTTGGAAACACAGAGGCTGGTTTAGAGACCTAAAATTTGGATGGATGAAATCAGAAGCAGCAAGACCTGGTCTTGGGGTCTACCATGTCTTAGCCCCTAGCAGCAGGTACGTTTGTCATTACCTGCAGTGAAAAACACGTGCTTATTGATTTCATAAACGCATATATCAGTCCTGTATCTGCTGAATAAATCGCACTCAATAGCTTGCTCATTCTTAAAGAGGCAACAGAAGCTTAATTTCGATAAGCAGAGACCCAGTGAAGGTGTTACTCTTTCTCCTCAAATTTCCTTCCCAGTATCTCAGAGAGGAATGACGTCGCTTCTTCCTTGTACCTTCAGCAATGTAGGCACAGAGTCAGTGCTCTGAGCAAACTGCAGCTGGATTACCGCAGCAAGAATCTTGTGGCTGAAAGAGTTTGAAATACATAAAGGCAATCCCAATCAAGTCTTCTACTCAGCCAGGGTTGGTGTTTTTTTTTTTCATTACACTGGGCTATGATGTAGATTTGTGAAAGAAAGCTAAATAAAAATGTTTAAATAGCACCAAAATGCCAGGCGCTCCTTTGCAGTCACACAGAGGTGCAAAAATCCATGCAGATTTTTTTCCTTATTCATCTGTGACAGAACAGAATTAATGTACTTGGTGATTTACTATCTCTGAAGAGAAATGTCCTTTTTATTTTTAAACCTAAGACAAAAGTTTCGATGTGAAAATCCTTTAAAAAACCCCACAGATTTCTGGCTCTAGCAAAATAAAAGCCAGACTTTCAAAAGAACAGCAGATGTTTCCTTAAATATAATTTGACAAACACTCCCTACCAATGGCACGTGTTAACATCCTATAAATCACACTCCTATATTATTTTACCTTAACTTTGTACTTACCGCTCAGATCAAGGTTTAAATATATGTTATATAATGAACCGTTAAGATCGTCTAACCTTGTTGTGCTCTACTGTTCTTGCTTATTGAACAGTAACAAAAGTAGCCAAAGGGAAGTGGAGGTTGTACTGGTGACTGTGTCAGAGGAAAGGAGCTGCTGCGCAGTCCATTTCTTGCTCAGGCTACGTGTCCTTTTCCCACTGGCAATCACAACTACGCTGTGACCCCAAAGGCTGTTTGCTATTTCTTTTTCACACATGCCTATGCAGGAGCATGGATTCTCTAGAGTGGGCTTTCATTTGCCCCTGGCCTTTTAGGCATTCTTTCAAAACCTGTTCTTGCAATAGTAACCAATTAAACTAGTTACTAAGAAAGAAGCATGTTTCAGCACTTAAGTTAATTGAACTGTTACAAACTAAATATGATTCCAAATTGTTTCTGTATTCCAAATCACTTCATGCATGCAGATAAAATGAAAAAATTACTAAATCGTTTTGAAATGTGCAAATCAGGCATACAATACTGACATTTAGATCTGTGACCTGATCACAATGTAGAAAGTACCTTTGAAAACTTTGCAGATTTTAAAGCTGTCATATGAAACCCTTGAACCACTGCTTGATGTGATATTCAATAAGTGGAAGTCAGGCTGCAATCAAATCTTGGAACTGTCTGCATCAGGGTTTTACTACCAATTTACCCAGAAAATAATCTTTCCCTGATTCATTTCACGGGCCAAGTAAGAAAGGAGGAATGACTTAATGTACAAAATGCCATGCTTTATTCTTTGGGACCTTGGTTTGAGTTCAATTTGTGGTCCTAACTAAAATGAGCGGCTCAATCCCCAATGAACAGTATTCCATATCGTTGAACTACCACACACAATTAGGCACAATTGGCTGTCTCTGCTTAGGAGAAGTTGAAGACTGATTTAGCACGGAGACTAAATCACTTCTTTCAGCTGTAAAGTGGGGTGGCCCTTTCTGGGACTCTATGACAAAAAAACCTAAACCATATTGTTTCTTTATTTCAGCATTTCTTTAGTACAAGAAAAATAAGGGACAGGAAGAGCCTCATTCTCTCATAACAAAAGCCAGATGGCAGCCCTAATTTGCAGCTATTCTCTTTTATTAAGAAGCTGGTAACTACCGTAACTGGCAGAGTGGTGGTGAAAATACTGGTACAGGGAACAAATGGACACTGCTAAAAAGAGAAGGGGAAAAAAAGATGATGAAGAAGAAAAGCAATGACGCTGGACGTTGGCAAAAGCTTTCCTCTCTGAATCCTGGAGCAGGAGAAACGCTTGCTGGGTAATACATCTATCTAGTTACATGTCATACATGACCACAGTATTGAAGGTTTTAGCTGTCCTGGGATTTAAACGCGTCGCTACTGGGGTAAGCTGCACTTGTACAAAACAGAGTAAACTGTTTTGCCGGTGGTATGAGTGGTGAAGCTCTGGCAGAGAGGCGATTTGAGAATATCAAGGCTCGCACTGTAGCACAGGGAGGAGAGGGCGATAGCTGGACGGACTGAGTGAGCAGCAGAGAGAGCTCAGCGAGGGGTGAAGGGAGCTGCAGAGCCGCTAAGCAGGGGATTATAGGGAAGCTGAGGGGAAAAAGAGCCTACATCAGTGTGGTGTAAAGAGAGAATTAAATTAAGTCACTGGATCTATTTCACTATACACCAGCAGAGGATATTGGCTAGTACTACGGAAAAGAGCGATTTAGCATGCGTACCTAGAGCCTTCCTAAAACCTCAGGATCAGAGTATGTCTCTGCTGTATTACTAGGTATAAACAGGCTCTCTCAAGTCCTGGAAGGCTGTCAGTGTGGTGCTCCACTTTGAGGAACAGGTCACGGCGACTTGGCAGCGGGCTGCACGGGCAGGGCTGCCCTGCTCGCGGTACCTGAGCTGGGGCAATTGGGGTTGTCTCCCCAGCACCAGCTGGTCGGGGCATCCCTGTGTAGCACCTCACCGTGACATACACACAGGAGGCTCAGCGGGTAGCTGGAGAAAGCTATCAGCTCTTGCACTGCAAACTTTTGTTCGACTCTGTGTACTAACTTTAGACCTCAGAGGAAATTCACAAGCTTTTATTTTTAACAGTGTTTTTTTCAGCTGTTCTCAGGGATTCCATTAGTTTTCATTATGAACTATGCTTGCCTCTTTCATCTCGGGAAGAAAAGACTGATTGGAGGTACAAGGCAGCTCTCCCTTTTTAGCTCCTGGAATTAAGTTAATAAATGCAGTCACAATACAGGGTACCGTTCCTATTCCTTATTGATACCAACTATACTCCAACAATGAATTTCAAAGTGCTGCTGATGTAAACTCTACCTGAAGCCGGTTTGATCTCAGATAAGCATCTTCATCCCATTCTTCATTTCAAGAAAAGAAAACCTTACTGCACAGCAACATATTCATCTGCTTTGGGTTCAGTTCAAGATAAGCCGTGCTTTGCAGAAACCTAATTAATATCAATCACAAGGAAAACAGAAATTGGAAGGAAATGTTCTTTTAGTTCTTGATAAACAGATCACCCATGATACATACACAAATGGACATACCAATTTGCTTTATTATGGAAGTATCAGAAAAGAAACTGTTCCTATAGGGAGGATTTTTTTTAAAGAATAAAGGGGTAGTTGCATTCTCACTCTGGTGTAAAGAAGAGTAATTTAATTCTGATAAACTGGAATTGAATGGTGTAAATCAGACCAGAATTACATCTTGCAATGGCAGGTTTAGTGGCATTTAAAAGTGTTTACTCCCAACACTCAGAATAATAATTATTAATGATAGCTCATAACTACATTTTTAGAAGTTCCTATAATGTATTTCATCCATTTCTTTTCTCCTTTCTCCTCCCTCCTGCCAAAAGGAAAGCTATGGCTTATGACCTAAGAGACCTAATGGGCTTAGAATAGAACCTTGAGGGATAAATATTCGTATTTGGGAGAAACCTTGCAAAATCAGAGCAGCTAGCATCTGTCACAAGTCCACTTCATATAATAGCCTTTCAGCTGACCTTTGAGGAGTTTTGTTTCTGAGCAGCATGCTTTCCCACCCATGGATCTTAGTCTTGGGTGTGGCCATATAGCACTGCTTATATAGCTACTTCCAAATGGCGTAGGACTTGCTTTAGATCTGATTCACAAAATTTTCTTGCACAAAGCAGGGTTCTGCTCTTATCAGTGCTCTAGGTCATTTTGGGAAAGAGAGGGTTTGGAGCAAAGGTCACTAATCTTTAGAGAGGTCCCTGCTTTGGCCATCAATTCACCTTTAAAGTCCTTGATGTTAACATTTCAAGTGACATATATATGATATATACCAAGCTTAGGAAGAAATACAAGCGTCAGATAGTTTAGTTTTATTAAGGCATTGACTCAACAAAGAATTTATGTGTGTAAAACATCATTCTATTTGGCCGCAAGTGAATGTAAATAAAGAAATATTCAATTTTATTATTTCCTTTGAGCTTCCCAGTACTTCCAGCTTTGCTCTAGCTTGCCTTCAGCTGTCTTCATATGATGCAACTTTTTTAGCTGCAGCATTATTAGGAGTTGTCCACACAAAAACAATCAAAATACCGAGCTGCTAATATACTAAATGTTTAAAGGAAAGGTCCAAACACCAGATCATTGGTAAGGCTGGTACATGAGAGCTGAAGAAGCTCCTCCTTCTTCCCTTTACTTTCGTTGATATGATGCATGTGTGCACATCCTTTAATGTATTTCGGATGACGTCCCTTCACAGCCTCTCCTTTCCTCCATTTAGTGATATGTTGTGTTTGCCTTTGGGAATGATTTCTTTCTGGCATTCTGTGGCATTACTGAGGAAGTTTCTGATGCAATGAGTCACTTTAAGGACACAGAAATCTGCTGCCCACGCTGAAAGGACCGGTCCTTTCATTGCAAGAGGAAAAAGTAAGAGGAAATAAACGAGCTGGAAAAGCTGCATGTAATAGCTTTGAAGGAGATACAAACATGAAGAATGGAAAGCATTGGCTACAGATGAAACCCAGACCTTGGGCTAATTCCCGATTCATCAAGTAAGCCGTTAGTACACTGTTATTCAGCCACTGGTCCATAAGCTCTTGGTGGTCCATACAAGTAATTCTTGTCATCGCTTGTTGGCAGACATCGTTAGCGGACTGCAAGCCAGTCCTTGGGTGTTTGTGAAAATCAATGTGTCTCTAATAGGGTGAAAAAAAATAACATTAGGAGGCACCACACTAGTTAATCTTGCTTTCTCCTCATTTTTTTTAAATTTCTTAGTGTTTATCTGAGGTGTGACCTATCCAGTCTACGTTTAACTACAGAGTCTGCCTAGCGGTCTAGCTGCATCAGTGCCATCTTACTGCAAAAATACATCCTCAGATTTTCTGTTTTCTTGAACCTCTGCACACATATTTTTTGCTGAAGCTTCCCTAGCTGAAAGATAGCTAGGATGTGTCTGTGTGGTAAGTCTGTAGTAATAAACCTTAGCTACAGCGTGGACCTACTTCACAGAATGCATTTGGGTATTGTATTAAGCTGTAAATAATATAGGAAGTATGCAGATAGATGGATTTATATGGCTATTTTTCAAGTAATGGTGGCTTCGAGGCACAGTGCACGTATCTGTCGAAATAATACACACAGCTCTGGAGTTAACTATTTACAAAGGATTAAAGTTTAGCTCCTAGTAAGATCTTCTCTCCCATGCTTTTACATTTGCTACCAAATGCCATGAGAAAAGTCTGTACAAATTACGAAGAGAATGTAGGAATTCATGCAGATCTGAAATATTCCGTTGAAAGGTGGATATCTGGGATAGAAAAAACAGTCCAGACAAAAGCATTTCTTGCACATTGTAAGAAGAAAAATAGAAGGAAATCTTTATTGAAGTTCAGGAGTGATTTAGACACTTTTTTTTGTTGTTTCCGTAAGGCAAGAAGACCATAAAACTGTAGTAGTAGAGCTCACGTTTCTCCCAGCACTTCAGAGGAAACACTCTTGTCCTGATGAAAAAAGCATAAGCTATCTAAGGAGAAAAGTGTATTTGAAGGTTTTGACTATATAAATGGTACAAGGAATTTGAATGAAGTTTACAGGTAAATATTGCCTATATGTTATTTTTTTATATTTGTCTCTCCACCATTTTTAATGTTTCTTCTCCCCAGCCTCCTTTCGGCAGCATACGATTCTTTGAATGAGGGAAAGCAGAGACTACATGGCTACTCTCCTGCAGCTGTGTTTCTAAGTTAGCCACTTTTATTTTCTAATTGGGAACCACGTTAGCATATGGGCTCACCTGTGGTAAGCAATATTGCCATTCTGCACATGTCCACTGTATAACTGGGATTTTGGAAGCAATGATCACTTCATTAAAAACAAAATGGAAACAGACAAATGGCATTTAAAATTAGGAAGACTACAGAGGAGTTTTTGAAATAAAGACAAAAAAATGTTAAAAGCTATAGAAGATCATAGGCTTCTGGATGATGTGTCCTTTCAGTTGAAATCAGAGATGCTGTATCCTCAAAGACAGGATAAACTAGAAGTTAAAAAAACTTAAAACAGCTAATAATCAGGGCACGATGATCAAATTTGGTCCTGTTTAAACAGAACCCAGAGACGTGGCAATTGGACTAAGGACTGGTACTGCTTTACGAATTCTGGAAGTCTGAAAAAATAGGAGAGCAGGCGTATGTGCCTAGAAACAAGGATCTAGCATATTGTAAACTTGGTGGAAGAGTGATAATCAGTTAGAATCATAGAATCATAGAACTATTTAGGTTGGAAAAGAATTTTAAGATCATCAAGCTCAACCGCAAACCTAACACTGCCAAGTCCACGACTAAACCATGCCCCTAAGTGCCACATCTACATGTTTTTTTAACTCCTCCAGGGATGGTGACTCGTTCACTTCTCTGGGCAACCTGTTCTAGTGCTTGACAAACATTTCAGTGAAGAAATATTTCCTAATATCCAACCTAAATCTCCCCTGGCACAACTTGAGGCAGTTTCCTCTTGTCCTACCACTTGTTACTTGGGAAAAGAGACCAACATCCAACTCGCCACAAGCATCTTTCAGGTAGTTGTAAAGAGTGATAAGGTCTCCCCTGAGCCTCCTTTTCTCCAGACTAAACCACCCCAGTTCCCTCAGCCGCTCCTCATAAGACTTGTGCTCTAGACTATGTCGTACCAGAGGGCAAGGTCTGCAGGAAAGACAAAGCATTTCTTGGAGGGGAAGTGGTGGTGCAACATGTTGCAGCATTTGGAGAGTTAAATTTTGTGAATAATTTAAGCATATCAACGGAAAGGTTGGATTCTGTACAGACGGTAATTCTGTACCTACACAGAGAAAAGAAGCACTGCCTGTTGACATCAGCCACCCGTTCAGGTTGGTTATAATACCTCATTGTGACAAACAGCATGATCAAAGAGGCTATTATGATAGGATACTTCAGCTGTAAATTAGGATGTAAATTAAGATGTCACAGATACAATATGATGCCAAGGTTAAATTTTTTGATGTAGTGAATGATTGTTTAACGAAGAGACAGCCAGGAGTCCCAGAGAAGAAAAGCAGCTCTTTACTACTAGAAGATCTGGTTCAAAATTTTGCTATCAATAAGACAGCATAATAATGCCTATGATGTACCTATATTTAAAAACTTTGCTTGAACAACAAAATCCAACAGAAAGTGAAGCTCGAAAGTGACTATTTCAAAAGTGGAAACTTCACATTTTTCTTATTTAGCCTTTTACTATTTTAACTACGAATGCAGCAGTAGGAACTCTTTTTGTTGCCCTTGACGTTTCTTGTAAGCATCAACTCCAGGTGTGCTCTGACTTTCCCAACACCATCCTTACATGCACAGGCCTTTTATATGTCCTTCCATAGACTGAGAAACAAGGGGAGTTCACAGGTGAATCTGCAGCAAAATGGGAAAGCTCCTAGGGCCTATGATTCAGAGCATATGCATAAAAGTTCTAGAATTTATCTTGAATTTGCTGAGGATGCTAAGCTATTCAATTTAAGGAAGACCAAAACAATGGCAGACTATTGCCTTTAAGGAAGACCAAAACAATGGCAGACTATTGCCAAGGACTGCTACAAAGCCAAGCTACTGGGTAACAAAATGGCAGATGTATTTGAAGTTTGTAAATGCAATGTGACAAGTGTTTGTAAAAAAGATCTAGACATTATAATCACAATGTTAACGTGATGCTCTGTACTGGTCAAGCAAATAAGATAAATGGCAGGAAGCACTAAGAAGAAGATAGCAGCAGCAAACTTCATTATATCATTGTTCAAACTGTTGTGGCCACGACTTCAGTATTACGTATGGTTCTCTCTCTTCAGTCTTGAAAAGTACATCATAGCATTAAAAAGACTGGAAAGAGGAAGGATGGTGAGAGAACCAGCTTCTGTAGGAAAAACGACTATAACGGATAAGAACACTTCAGACATAAGTAAGAGACAGATGTGATGGACATGAAGAAAACATAAATAGAAAGAGGAGGTAGATAGATAGTTATTATTAATGGAATATTATAATACCAGAAATAAGGACATCAAATCTAACTAAGATGTCTCAGATACAAAAAGAGTATGCTGTGAACAGTTAAACTGTTGACTTCAGTGTCACAGGAGGTCAGTGTGGTAGATGCCAAATTTTGTGTGTGTTCAGAAAGCCACCTGACAAACTCGTGGAAAGAAATCATCCAGAATTATTAACACAAGGATACTCACACGTCCAACCAACCTGCAGATCACTAGAAAGTGGAAGACTTTAACAAGGGAAACAGCACTGTCTAGATCTTTCTGTCCAGCTCACCCTGTCCTGACACTCCTCACTAGACTTTATATTAGACGTTAAATAGGACTCACACATACACAGAGGGTACAACCAGCTCTATGTTTGCATGCGACGCCCTTGTTCCATAGAACAGGAGCAATGCTCAGTCTTTTCAGTTGTCCCAATTGGCCCACTGTGGCATAGAAGTAACCTCCACTGATTTTGTGACCTGAAAGAGGCTAAATCAGGCACTAGGATAAAGAAAGATGTGATCCTAACGGCCAATGGTCTGTCTGTCTTGAAATCAGCCCAAGAGTGTCAAACACGTGGCTGGGGAGCAACAGAAATAAAAAATAGAGGGAAATTAGTTTTCAATTGCTCATTTAGAATTGCTAGTTTCAATCAATGACAATTTTAAGGCATTAAACACATTCCAGAGTAACTTGTCAAAAAAAAATCCCTGCAGTTGCTGACATTCTCAGAACTTTTTTAATAAGATCAGGGTCAGTGATGGGAAATAAGCAGGAAGATGAATAGGATGTCAAAATTAAATTGAGTTCCAGAAGAGTTATCTTAAGTTCCCAGAAAAATAGAAACTCATGAAACTTTGTCTCAAACTAAATGGGAAATACATGTTTTAACTTAGAAGGTAGTGGGAAGGCTGATGACTGTCGTTAGAGGTATTATCTACCCATGCTATTTTAGCAGCTTGAAAAACACCTTTGTCCTTTGAATTCTGGAACAGAGAAGGTTCTACTTACTTTAAATCCTAATGATTTCTGCTGCACCGAGCCCTTTCATTTCTATACGGGAAACCCAGATTAATTGTTTCAACCATCTGACTATCCATTACAATCAGAGGATGTACTTTTTGTTAAAGTTTCAGAATAGTTGAATGAAATACCATTTTAACAACCCATATGTCCATGTTTTTGTTTTGTTCTCTTTTGCTAAATATTGTAGCACTTCGTCTTCTGGAGTGTAAATACACTATTGGCCAGGCTGTCATTAATCATCATTCTTGTCAATGAACAAAAATCCAGTGAGAGAAAACAATTGAGCGCCTAGGACTGCAGAACAGTTCAGGTTTCTGAATGACCACACTGATTAAGAATGTTACTTTCATTTGGGAATTTGTCTAGGCATCATTTATGAATTCTGCTCAGGTCTGTGGTCTTGCTATATATTTACGCCATTGTTTAAGATACTCTGTCTAGCTATTCGTTGGGCTCAGGAAGGCAGAATCATGGGTCTGAATAACAGCACTAAAACTGTTATTAAAAACAGTTAGCTCTTCTCCAACCAAAATCGTGCAATGACTTCATCACAGGAAAACAGGTTTTCTCTCGTTGTCTGTGGATGAAAACCTAGAGTTTTAAGGACCAGAAAACCATTGAAACAAACAAAATGGCCAACAAAGGTATAAAGGCAGGGTGAAGTAAAGAAAGGCTTGACAGGCAGGGAGTCACGCAGGAATAGATTTTGTGCTGAAGTCAAGGACTGCCAAGCTAACAGGACCACTCGAAAAAGTGAAATATAGAAAATGCAGCATTCTAAGGACTCACTCTGAGCTGGGTAATGAAGTCCAGCAGGAGAGACCTGTAACTCGGAAGATCAGTAAGATCTTTGGAACTCTGAGGCAGAGGGTGGAGATGGGGATGCTGCATGATTCACATAAAAAAGTTAATCTCTTGGTCTGTGTGAAATAAAGATCATGTGGTGACTCTTGTCTATGTGCTCTGAGGAGCTTGAATATGTTAAGGCTAACATTGAATTTGCTCTCAAAAACAAAGGTATGGGAAAGGATGTTTTTAAGCTTTACAAGGTCTCTCTTTTTGGAAGAGATTGTTTCCTATTAACAAGTAAAGCAAGAAAGACATAATGTTGTATTAATAAGAGTACTGAATGAGTTAGACCCAGAAATGGTGGCTGAAGGCAACCCAGGAACAAACAAGAGCTTACAAGTCCAGAGACCCAGCTTGTAGGTACATCACAGCAGCTTGATGGAATCCAATGAAGTGACTGAATGAGCTTCATAAAAAACATATGAGCTCATTTCTTAACCAAGTTCACAGGATAAATGTTAGGTCTTTTGTGTCTTCTGCCATATTCCAACTATTGGCTTAGCTGCACTGTTGCTATAAGTACCTTGCAGACTGATTTTATAGTTACACTTATCTGTACGAAATTAGTGCTGTTTTCTCCCCCAAAACTTGGGATTTTCATTTAAGTTCTGCTCTTAGCTGAAAACCAGCATTTTATGTCTCTTTAATCTACAATACAGTCTCTTAACTAAATGTCATTTCACACCTTCTTGGTTCTCCGATAAGGTGTTCTTGCCTTACTACTCTCTAAAAAGCACTGTTGTAGGGACTTAGAGCATCATTAGTTTCTATGCTTAAACATGGAAAATGATATATAAGAACTAAGCTTTATTATTCTTAATGTTTTCATATCCTTGCAGGGAACTGAAAGTCCACAGGGGACAGAAATAAAAATGAAACTATAGTAACATTTTACTAATATAGGAGTGGCTGTGAGAGAATGAATGTTATGCTCCTGAGCTTGGGAAATGCTCATGCAGAAAAAGACTAGCTCACCTGAAATCAGAAATCAGAGAGTATCTGCATGTTCTAGCTGGGCACGTAGGAAAATTCTGGACTCCCTCGCTGTGCCTTCTTACACCTCTGAACTTGAATCCCAGGACAGGAGACTGCCTATCTGAGAGCACAAAACGGGAACGCAGATGTATCAGGCTATACGGTGTGTGTGGGGATAGCCATGTTTTGGGTGTGTGTCCTCGTGCACCAACACGATGACGGGTTGGTGATGGGGTAAGACTGCCGGTGAGAAATACACCACTGCAAGGGTGCACATTCATCCATGATCACGCTGGTCAGTGACCGCTGCTCCGCCGGGCTCAGGGGCAACCTGTTATTCCCCGTTTTCCTCCTGGAATGGGCTGCTAATCTTCTCTTCCAGACTGAATGCAATGACATGGTGACATTCGTGCAGATATTTTATATATATATGTGTGAGTGTGTATATATATACATGAGTCTCTGAATCAGAGCTGTAGGCATTAGGCTGTTGCACTTTGTATTTACTCTGGGCTTGATGGAAGAAAGTATTAAAATGACTGATAAGTTTTCTATGTCAACAGTTTTTAAAGAAAAGTTAGATATTCTGGGTCACTGTGTGGCAGGTTTATTTACTTCAGTAATTTAAAATCTAATGACTTTCATGGTTAATCCTGTTTCCTTTGCTGCTGCTTTATCTCTTTTGGTAATGATATAAGCTTGAATGTAAGTGTGAAGGGCATAAGTTTATACCTGCAAAATCACCGAGGTCCTCTATTTGATCATGCAGATCTGTCTTACAAAGACCTGAAACCTTGCGAGGGACTATGTGCTACATTTATTCCAGTGACAACAGCCATTTCTTTCCTGATGCTCTCATTGAAAATGAAAATTGCCTGCTTCCTAGTCCTAGAAATACATAATTTCCTGTATATTTCTTCCCTCTGCTTTCCAATCCCTTCTTCTAATCTAGCTCAGCATTATATATATCAGCACTGGCGACAATTCAAGGAAGTGAATTTAGAGTGGTTTACTTCACTGAAGGCTGGACTCCTTCGCTGTTGACATCAGAGGCAAAATTAAATTATTTCATTATTACCTGGAACCTGCTATAAATAACTAAAGTCAGAATAAAGAGAATGGGAATGGTCAAACTACTGGAAGAAATGGTTCCAGATATCTGAACACAAATTTAAAAGAAAGTCCCACGAGGAATAGAAAACTCAGGAGTAAACTGAAGATGTTCAGTGTAGGCATATAGTGATTTCTGAAGATGTGTTCTCAGCGAGACATTGGTGAAACGAAGGGTTTCTCCACATTTCGCTATTCTCTTTTGCTTGGGAATGTCAAGGGCAGTTTGTGTTTCTTCCTGGGAATGAGATGTCCTCAGAAGTAGTTGAGCCATGTGACACAGCCGTGACTCTTTTCTGGACTCAACTGAGTTCAGAAAGAATAATGGAGGAAGACAGATAAAGCTAGGGCACAAAATAGATCGCCATTTCAGTCGGTTTGTTTGCTTGCTAAATGAAGTGGGCAAAATTCTGAATCTCAGAGAAAAGGTAGGTTATGGTAGCAACTTGCATAAACACTGCAAAATCAAAATTTCTCTGTAAAGCTCTAAATTAAAGGAAAAAAGAATAATTTTTCACCCACTTAATAGCTTGCATGTAAATGAATAGAATTCCATTTTTTTATATTGTATAGCTTCTCTATTGAATTAAGTCTTTGTCCCATTTAAAAGCCCCATCTTGTTCTGTCAATCTCTGAAGCAGCTATTCAGCAGCCAACCAGCACAACAGAATTTCTCCATGCTGAATGTTCTTTTTCATTTTTGCATTGTATCCTAGTCTCTTATTACGATGGTGCTGGTAGCAGAACTATAGACAAGCATGTGTCAATATTTCTATGCCAAGCCCTGTTTTATTAGTAGATGTGTGTAACAAGACCATTCTAGTTTGTACAATCAAGATGAAGCTAAATACAATTATTCTCCATCCTGACACTAATTTCCTCTAAAAATATGCTTTATTTTCTCAGTCACTTTTAAAAGATGGGCAATCAGAAGCTAAAAAAGTGCTGAGGTTACAAAACTCCATGTTGCTAGCTTCTCCTCCTCAGGCAGAAGGGGACAACAAAGAACATAAGAGCCCATGCAGACTTTTAACTCGACTATCTTGATACAAAATACTGGAGGCCAGGGAACTCCTTGTCACAGTGAAAGGAATATTTTGTCTTCAGAATGTTTATTTTGACCTCGGTCTACAAAATAAGAGACTATCTGTAGCTGCAGATGTATTTGATCTTCCATTTAATTAGTTTTTTTATACAATTTGTATTTTACGTTGCACACCATTTTGGTTTTTGGGTTTTGTTTTTTTTTTTCTTTTTCCTCTTCATGAATGCAGAGAACATAAATGACAGTTGTGTCTATGCCACGTCTATTTACAGGAAAAATGTTTACTACTGACCATGGCTACGAGTGTGAAGGGAAAAGATGAGCTTGTAGAAAATATGGCCTCATTTGCATACTATTTTTAGTAAAGACCAATTCTTTCATCTTTGTAATGACTTAGCTTCTTGCACAAGGTGAACTAAAAATAGAATTTGTTTCTCTCTTGATAGTATATGGCAACTAACTGTACTGCAGCTGTCCAGCTTTCAGATCTGTCGAGTTTTGAAGTCCAAAGCTCTTGACATTTGCAGACCTCACAGGCTCTCTTAAAATACTCCTGAAAGTTCAACCAGTGACCAAAAGATAGCTTGAATTCCACTTAATATCATGGTAGATTTTCATAGAAATAGGTATTTATTTCAATCCTGAAATTAATAGTCTAAGGTAAATAATTAGTATGGTTTTAGCTTACAGTGATGCCTATGGAACTGAGTCTAACTGCTCGGTGCTACAAAAGAGCCCTCCCTGTCCTCTCTTGTGTCTCCTTTTCCCTCTCCTGTACCTATCTGCATTTGTCCTGCCCTCTTCCTTGCACCATTTCAGATGGGTTTTGGCCTTTCCTGTGCGCTGATTTATCCACTAACGAAACAGGCAGCTCCCTATGTTTTTGCTGACTTAAATTTTCTCTTGAGCCAGTGAGCTGAGTCGTTCAGACAAGCTCTGATAGTACATGGTGGGAACGCACTGTCAGGAGCACTGAGACAGAGCAATGGGGTTGTGCGTGTTTAGGGAGGAGGGAGATCTCTGCTTTCTGCTGATAACAAATTGTGACATTGTCTCACCCTATTTCAAGGAGCTCCACCCTGTGTAGTCTGCAGTATAGCAAATGTGTAACTCCTGCCATTTCCCCTACGTACCGGGCCAGAACTGAAGTTCAGTGATCATCCTGTAACAAGTATTTGAAATATTTTCCTGCTGAACATCATTGTTCAAGTTCGTAGCCTGCTTGTGAAAGTGGCTTGTTGGAACTGCCTCTCGTGGGAGCGCTGGAGCAGGCGGATTATCTCCATGCCGCGCAACCTGGATGATAAACCTGGTGCTGCTCCTGGACCTGCACAGCTTAGCATCATATGCTATGATTGCTTGTAGGCAGCTTGTTATGAAAAAACTCAAATGGCTGCTCAAATCCTTGAGCTGCAGGAGCACATTAGAACTGACAGACTAAAGCTTCACTTTTTTTTATTCTAGTGGGCAGAAGAGGAGGGGGCTTACGCATGAAATTTCACTCCTGGATAAAGGCACACCAGGTGAAATTTGCATTTATTCATATTTTTTATCTGAATTTTGCACTAAAAATCCCCAAATGAATATGAATATTGGCCTCTGTTCACAGGTTTGCTCTTTATGCTTTCCCATGGTAGTAAATTTGACTCCTACTAATGGCAGGTGAAACTGCTCTTCGTGGAATAAGTCACTGCTTAAAATCTTTAACTCTTTTCTTGATGGATTGGTGCAGCCATTTGTGAATGCATATGTTTAAATTTTCATTTACGTTTCTAATTAATAACTCCATGTGATTTTTTAGTATATGCCATTGCTTTACCACAAACTAATAAAGCCCTTGCGTTGGTAGGCTGATGAGGATGAACCCTCCCAGTCTTATTCCATTCCCCTGATGATGTCAGTGACCCTTTTCTGCACCTGTTGTTATATGACTTCATTTTCTTGGCTGTGGAAGTCTAGAAATGTACCTGACTTTCTGGATGACAATTTCCCAGAATTACAGTTCGAATAAAATTAAGAAACAACTTTAAAGCATGAAAGCTTTCCTATTTCTTGACTATATCTCTTTGGTTATGTCATAGGAACCCATTTTTAGACATAAGTTCTGAAATAAATCTCAGTGTTATCTCATACAGATATATGCTCAGCAATACGGATACAACCTTTTCTTTCCTTTTTTGTTCCTTTATATTTTCAAGGGACAAACTCAGAGTTTATGCATGAGTTCGTGCAGCAAAACATTGCTCTGCAGTAGTTTGTGATTTCTGCTGGTTTATTCCACCCAGAGACCACCATTCTGTCTCTGAGTTCATATTGCTCAGTGGGGGTGTCATGTTCTGTCCTTTCCTAAACAGGCTGATGAGAAGTGCAGAGTGAGTTACACTTAGTGTGACTGGAGGTCCAGGATGTGTGGTATGTGCTTAGCAGTGCAAAATGTTACCGAAATATCAGATAGAATCAGTAACATATTTAATGCCCTACCTTTTACACTGAAGTTTTGGTTTATTTGTGTTTATCTGTATTTCCAGTTGTCTCACACATTCTGGTTTTATGCTTAATGTCCCAGTAAATATGATTTTCTTCAAGGAGTTATGGTCTTCTCTTCTAAGATAACATTCAGTGCTATATTTTATTAAATGTTCATTGCCGCTTGGCAATTGCAATCAATCAAACACCATCTCTCTATTCTGTCGTTGTACTTTCTACCAGTGGAAAAGTTTAAGTATCCCTTATTTTGGGTTGAAAAATGGAGAACATAAACTCTGCAGAAACAGCTAATTGATTGACATGGTGGAATAGTCTGTAATAGCAGAGCTTTTCCCAGGAAAAAATCCTAAAATAACAAAATTCGTACATTTAAAAAAAAAAGAAGTAGTAAAAGAATTAAGTTAATTATCACACAATTACAGTAATGGAAAGAAAAAAACCTAATCAGACATGAACAGCTTGTATAACCATTAACTAGACTTTGGTAAACCATTACTTAACTGTGACTTAAGAGATCCATCATGGGATTCATGGCAGCCAGTTAACTAATGCTTAAACAATTCCACAGTAATTTAAAGCTGTGGTGAATGGCATCACTCAACCAAGCAGTCGCTTTCAGTCTCCACAGTTATTTTTAACTGGTATGAAGTTATGCTAAATCCCCCCTCCCTTTACCTGCCTAAAATGCAAATGCTAACAAGTCTTTACTAGCTGTGTGACACAGTATGAAGTACAGGCAGATGACATTAACTGTTTGATTTTTTTTCTGAATAAAGAAAGAACAACAAAAAAGAAACCCAAACCCCTCTCCACTGCAGAGTAGTGTCAAATGAATCAGGCACAATCTCCCTTGGCTGAAGCTGCATTTAATCTCTTTACAAAGATATTAATCTTTATATTTTTTCCTCACCTTTAATTACTTTTTACTTTAAAAGTTGTTCAAAAAATTTTGTATTATTAAGATCAATCTAACAGCTGGCAGTTACCCAACATTTTTTTTTCTGCATTGTCACTGACTAATAAACAGTCAGACTAGGGGAGGGAGGTGAGTTGCATAAGGGGGGTAAAAAGTTGACTAAATTGAACATGATCCTGGCGAGTGTTGAAGACTTAGCAGCAGACAGGAGTGAGGCTACTGCTGGAGTATTACAGTGGCTGAAAAAAGGCTCTGTATTTGTTTAGTATTTTCACTTCCAAGCTGAAGATCGAAAGTGGGAGTGAACTTATATATTATGCTAGTGATACAAAGCTGGGTGGCATTGCCTTTGCAGGGAGGATCAAAATATCACACAGGAACAGCTGGATAACTGAGGACAGAAGTAAAAAGAAACGTATGCAATTTAATAGTACAAAGTTCAAGGTCATGCAGATACAGCCCAACAGGAATTTCTGCCAAGAACTGGCAGCCTATATTTTGCCGACAGCTGAAGAGAAGGAAAAGACTTGAGGCTACTATCCAGTTACAGGTGAATAGGAAAACAAAATTCCTTCTGTGTTTTGTTTGGCAGTAAAGCCACTTTCTGAATCTTTCTTCCCATGTCTCACAAGGCACACATTCCCGTCCCTGCGCCACAGATTGTCGCCTTCTCGCTGGTGCCAAAGCAACAGGATCACTCTGTAAAGCAGATCATGGGAATAAAAGAAGTTGGAAGCTGTTTCAGGTGAAGTAATTGCAAAATGTCCAGTGCACTTGTGGAGGCCACATCATGGAGAGTGGTCAAACATGCAAGAAAGACTAATGCAAAGTGGAAGAGGTGCCCGGGAAGACCATCAGGCGTGTTTTGGGGCACAGAGCTCATCTTACTGGAAGACACAAAAACTTCCTGGCTGGTTTTGCTTAGCAAAACAGAGTCCCAGAAAACCTCAATTGCAATAAACACATGGGGGCAGAAGCGAAAGGATAGATAAAAGGGAGAGAAAAACTATTTAAACTGTTGTAAAAAGCTACTGTGACAACAAATAGATCCAAAGCAGTATTTATTTAACAGAGGTGTGCTTTGCCCTGTGAATCAGAATTGGGTTCCTAACCATCGGGTCAGTAAATGGCGGAGCTCTAGTCCAGAACTCTCTGCCTGGTGAAACAAAAATCTATTATTGTCAGAATGGAGATTGATTTGTTATGAAAAAATATTTGATATGGAGCCTGTGATAACAGGGGAATGAACTGCATCTCAGGAGGTTTCCAGTCCTATATTCCTGGGCAGCAGAAAACGTTTGATGTAGGCAATATGCAGAGGACTGATCTGTAACAAGTACCTGACAAGAGCTTTTGTGCTTTAAAATTTAAAAGTTCAGAACTGGCTTTTACTTTCAAATACACATATTTTTCTGCAGACTTTGTTTTATGAGGCCCAAGGAACAAGAACTGATTCTGTGAGAACCAGCTGAAATGTTTAATATATGGCTGTTTACAGGTGATATAAGTAAATAATGACAGTCATTTTCTGTATTCTATTACTTCCCCCCCCCAAACATCAGGTATTCAGAGAATCCAGAAAAGCAATCAGTTTAAACAAACTTGTACAACTGGCAAGGCAGCACAGAAGAGCTTCCAAGGAGAAAATGAGACCTCTTGCACTGATCCTGAAACCCCACTGCCTACCTCCCGGCCCCAGCTAGTGAGCAGCGTCAGTGTTAATGAGAGGGAGACGGCAGCGTGCCTCTGTTGTAGCTGCTCTTTCTCCTTGTAGCACCGCTGATGACCTGCCCCGAGCGCGTCTCTGAATAAGCAAGCTGTTTGCGTGGAAGACCCCACCTCTCGTAGCAATGCGGTGGACTGCGTCGCACCTTCCCTTGGACAGTGGTGCTCCTGCGGACGAGGAAGGAAGCGGTAGACTTGACCGCGCTGCAACATGGAAATGAGGAGGGCTGGGAAGACAGAGAGATAGATGGAGGGGAAGATGCCAGTGTGGAGTTATTCCAGAAGGTAAGGCGTGTTAAGGGTCAGGATGTGTAGTTGTCTCATTATGTCTCAAGATTAAAGTGTTTGAAAATTAGCTTAAGATCAGTTATTGAATAGAAAGGGCTGCAAGTGAAAAAGCGTCATGCTTTGTTAAGTAGGCTTGAGGTGAGATCCAAATCAGACCTGCCACGTATATTCTCGCAGCTGCACACGCTGTTAGCCAGAGGAATGACAGCTTGATACCTACCTACGTGTCTGTCAGTCTCTTTACCCCAGATAAACTTTTGCTTCTATGGTGTCCTTTGCTTCAAAGCAATGCTGACAAGGATTTATTGAATTAACCTAAATGGCTTTAAGCCCCAATTCATGCTGGTGCAGCATGTCTCTATCAGGGGTTTGCACTGGTATAACTAATTGATTTAGTTACAGATGGGAAAATTTTCTTAACAAGAGAAGGCCTAAACTGCTGGCCAGGCTGCCTTTGTTGTTTGCAAGTAATCTCCCTCAGCCCGTTGTTAGCATAAATCTGTTCTATTTTGGATTCCCATAGAGCTAATTTGCACAGGAGTCACACAATAGCATGGTTTACATTGCTAGCTCCTTTTCAAAACAGGGCTGTAGGATTTAAAAAAAAAGGACTTTTCATCAGTTGTTTGCATTTCTGTGAATATTTCACTGCCTCCATCTCAGTCCTCATGTATACAGTGGAAGAGCAATTCATCTGATAAATGAGCTTTTTCTAATTGGGCACGCAAGTTCCGCTCCCAGAGCGGCTGGACTGGACGCACAGCACCCTTTGAATCATGTTTCTGATACAAAGTGTTATATTAACAAATCTGACAGTTGTCCTGTAATACTCAACATGAATTTTCTCTCGTTGATCTCAGTGCTAAGCTTATCTGCTACAGTGTCCATGTGAGCTCAGCGGAAAGCCTGGGCACGTGCTTGCAACCAAGACGATGAAATCCAAGCTGATGTGAAAAGAAAGTGTACATGTTCTCACCTGAATGAAATTCAATTGAAAATCAAACGACCTTTTTGGGCAGAATCAGATATTAGGTCCAAGTCCAGGTAAATCAGGTTTGGAGGCTTCTCATATACAGGTGTAGAACATGGGACAACTGGATCTTGGTCCTATTTATTTTATACGCATATTTGTAACCATAATGAGTTACTGAAAGCTTTCCTACTTACTTTAAAAGGCACTAAAAGGCACTGGAATTTGGATTCATATTTTTTTAGTCCATTTATGCACCTTCACATCTAGCATCCTTTTCAGGGGACCAGTGCTGAAATCTGGAGACAGTGAGTGATACAACCATTAGCAATCACTATCACTCCTCAAAACAAGCAGTGTTTTAGGTAACATTTTACACAGGATAGTACAGAGCATTAACATTTCTTTTGGCTCTGTTTGTTACTGCTCCAAAGATTGCAGTCTTTTATTATCAGCTTGACTCCTCTTCAGTTCTAGTCTGCTTGTTCCAGTAATTACGAAGCAGAAGTGGTTCTGAATGGGCCCAAATGATTTGTACTAATTTAGGGAGTATATAAGCTTTGCAGCCTCTGCCATGGCAAGAACTGTATTTTCCTGGAGATCATTTATACTCTGCATATATTTGAACAGTATCCATTTTTGCAGTCTGATCCCATGAAGAAATGGGCAGAAAGTGGGGTGTTACAGAAGCTGATAGAGATTTGTAGGTGAGTACATCGTAGTAATATTTGATTACTGTATTATTTAAATCATTAAGCTATGTTATTAAAATAGTTTTAAACTGGCCATAGAATTGAAAAATAAAGGATTTTAAAAAGAAAATCAACATGGATAAGGGACTTTTACTATACTAAGTAGTCTCGCTTGGTGCTCTTTTGTTCCTGAAATTAATTCAAAAGAAAACAGTGTGTCTATATCGGGAACAAATAACTCCATTCTCTAAAGTATATTATTATGACCATCTACTTTTTTTCTTAATTATTGTAAAAAGATAGGCATGAATAAACAATGCAGTTTTCAAGGAGAAGTTGTCACTGCAGCCAGAAATATGCATTTTTATCATACAATTTTGTATATTGCAAAGACTTTTGAAAATTAGCTAAAGGAATGGTTGACAGCTGGAGAAGGAGCTGGGGTGGGTCTTGGCTCACTTACCAAATTGTGACTAAAAGCCCACGTGTACCCTTTTCAGACATAGATTTCACACTGCTGTTCAACTCTCATACTGCTTTTCCAAAATAAATGTTAAAAATTGTTGCGAAGTGGACAATGCAACAACTTCAAAATTTATTCATTTGCCAATGAAAATCTTTATATATATATATATAGCTCAATTAAATTGTCGTGCAAAGTCAATCAAAAATGGCAGAAACTACTCACTTCTATGATCAGGATATAAATACAGATTTTCTTTTTCATTGCAGGAAATGTCCTACTATTTCTAACAATGCTGACTATTTTTCAATGCTTGTGTGGTTTGTACCACAGTTTCTTCTCTGTATTAGCAAGGTCTCTGGCTACTTGACAAAGTGCAAGACATAGCTGTGCAACAGCCAGAAGTCAGACATGGGCTAAAGGAACAGAATTCATGGTAATAGCATGTTCCTTATACACTGAAAGATGCAGTCAGGCTCCAAGGTTAGGATTTATAACAACCACCATGGTGTGTGTGTGGGATTTAAGCCAGGCAACAACACAAGACATTTCTCCATCCATCTTTACAATACCATGCCTTTTGCAGTTCTTCTCTCAGCTGTTTTAGTTTGCTCTCACTTTTTTAACTTTTCCTGATTTCCACACCCTTTCTTCTCCCTAACTCCTCTGTTACATACTCAGTGCTGTATAACACCACGAGGAGACTTTGTTCCTATACATCTCCCAGTCTTTTCCTAAACACCACTCATTATTTTATACAGCAATGAAATCTCATGTGAGTGAAAGGTCAACAATCTCATGGACTTCATGAGAAGTGCTGATTTCTGGATGCCCACATTTCTCTCTCACCTGTCTTTTCTACTTTTTCTAGAAGAGAAATATTTGGCATTTCCTTACCTAAAGGAACACTAAGGTTAATTATGCAGGCACCAGAAAGCACATCAGGAGTGAGTTTGTGCTGGGGTGCTTGCTACCCTTGATCACCTGTAGTCCCTCTGTCTTTGAAATAAATTATAGCCTTTGAGGACATACACAAGGATGAAAATAGGGCTCAATGGGGAGAAGGCTGAAGGAAGCAGGAGATAGAAGAGATCTTCCCTTTTTCTGATGGAACTCCCAGGGATGAGTTTCACCCTTGCCTTGGGCCAGGGAAGCAGAGAGGAGATCCTCTAACTTGTCAAGTCATTTGTGCCAGGTTCTAATTCAGGTTTTCCAAAGCCCACTGTAGTGTCTGCTCCAATTTATCACTCTGTCGCATCTTTCTGGTGCAAAATAGATCCTCACTGCTATCCTATGGGCTATAGATCTCCTAACCTATACACCTCTGGGTACCCACAGAATTTCTAAATAAATGAGGAATAGAGTCATCATCACAATAACAATAACATTTATTGACCACAGGAGTTAGATACATACTAAGAAGGTGGGTTTTACCAAGGAGACTATTAGAAACTCCCATTATGACGTACAGGACACATCTAAATTGCCCTGGCTCTAGCCACTATATTAATACATACCATATATTTTAATACACATTATATCTTCTACAATAACAAATTGATGTGAAATACATTATATATTGCATAAGTTCTGTAAAACATACTGTGACATGTTCTTTTGCAATAAAGAAGGTAAAATGACACTAAAAGAAAAATTAAGGATTTATACATGTTTAAACTTCACTTAATGGCTCTGACCTTGAGGAGCCAATACTGATTATATTGAAAAAGATTAATCCATAAATAAAATTAAAAAATCCAGATGCATAAAGCACAGAGGATAGAGGGTGGCTCGCTGGTGTCTAAACTCACCTGCCCCTTCCTTACTTCTGAACTCAGTCAACACGAGTAAATTAGGTTGTTGCTTTTTCATCATCTGTTTTCAGGTCAATGTCAAGGACTATTAATAATCTCTCAGAACGCTTTTTATAGTAGAAATATCTGACCAATGTGGAAATGAAAAAGGACCCTCTTGACACCTTGGGCATGCGTGGAGGGAGGGCATAAGAGTTTATAGAGTGATCTAAGCAGACCAGCTGGAGATTAAGTGGTTGGCTGAACAGCTGATGTGAGAAGAAGTCATCACAGGAGCAAGCACAGGTCTTGGATGCCTGTGGAATGAGATGAAGAAGTAATTTTCTTCATATACATGCTCTCATCCTATGAAGACTTGTTTATGTAATTATTTCACGTCAATGAGTAGCCCTACTGACTTCATTAGGACTACTTATGTGTTTAAGATTAATCACAGGCTTATGTTTTCCTCTGCTGAAGATAAATTTTCAGGAAACTTGTTCTTAGAACATTTTTCACCTTACATTAATATCCTGCCTCAGATCTGAGACCTACAGTACTGCTTACGAGTGTAAACACTGGTCACCCACAAATCACACTACAAATCATCCAACACTGGACAAGCTCCGTGGGAAGCAGGTCAACACCTGGGCCTGCAGCCCTTTGCTGAGGACGGAGCAGGACACACTGGAGCCATGGAACAGCAGAGGGTGAACGCAAAAATAGGAAACTGAAAAAAGAGCAAAGAGAAGTTGCTTAGAATTGCTACTGGGGGCCAAGAAGCTTTTAAAGCGTGAAGAAATGTAGCAAGGTAGAGGTGTATGCTATATTTAACATCAGCCTTCTCAATAGGGAAAAAATTAGCAGTGGTTTAATATTGGAGCCATGCTATATTTGTTTCTACTGCATTAAAACATCAAACATCTAATGTGCAGTGTGGTAACAGAATCCTTTGTTATAGAAAAAAATACTCTGTTGCTTGAAGTAGTAAAGTTTTATTTGTTTATTTTCAATAATATAAACATCTGTAGATACTAGTAGTCTAACTTCTAAGTGTCTGACCTTTCAGTAGAACCTCACCTCCCCTCTAAAAGATCTAAATTCTTTATTCTCAAACACATCGAGGTGCAGCGGGTAGGAGGTGACACCTGGGAGTGTGACCCCCTTCCCTCCTCTGGCACCCACTGCTTCACTTCAAGTGATGGCCAAGTAGCTTTCCTCAATTTCCTCAAGATGGTTTCCTCAATTCCTATTACAGATCTGAGCACTTGCTGAGGAAGTGAGACACCCAGGGTCAATGCCTTCTGCAGTGTGAAACATGTCTAATTAGTAGGGATTGTGCCTAGAGGCCTCTTGAAACTCTTTAAGAACTTCAGGGTTGGGCTGAAAAAGCCATAGTACGCTTATCGGAGGTTGTGTGGACAGTGTCCCGCATGGGTGCTGAGCGCAGGGACCTGGTTGGCCACTCTAACCAGCAGACTGTTTTGCAAATAGGACTTTCTAAGCAGAGGTGGACTGTAGCCGGTGCTTTGGATTGCAGGGGAGCAGTTAGGTGGGAGATAAGCATTCATTGCCTCAGGACAGACACTTACAAGCGTATCTGGGAAAATAAATGCCTGAAGAACTTGCAGAGGAAGTAGGGATATGCCTGAATAAATCTTGATCTTTCAATAGACATTTGGGTTTAGAGCCCCAACTTAGAGAAAAGATGTTGCTGGACAGGATCTTCCCAATATAAAGCTCGGATGGTCAGAAAAACTGACAAAATGCTTTTAAATGAAAAACTTAAATGAAAATGTTTTTAATTCATTCCTTCCTCTTCTCCTTCTTTCCTTTATGTGCTTTCTTCTGAATTTGAACTCTTTCTCAGAATTTCTCTCTGGAGGGCTCCTCTATCTCACTCCTTAGGTTCCTCAGATTTAGAGAGAAATATAAAGACTATTTTTACTTCTACACTGGGATTAATAGAATCCAGCCTGTCTAGCTGCAGGGTAAATCAGTGCAATTTCCCTCTATGCCAAATGCTAGTGGTTTGTCATAGATGTACTTAAGCCCCATCATTAAATGTGGTTTGCAGTACATGCTGTGTAGTAGTAGTGGTTAGCTAAGGGAAGAAAGATACAAATGATGACCAAAAGGTGAAGCAAGACCCACTTTCAAACATCCTGTGATCACATCCCCAGACTGAGAGCAGATCTGCTTTGCTGATCTTAAATGTTATATTATTTGGATGGACTCTTTAAACCCTGCCATTTTTGGCATTTAAAAATAAAAGGATAAACAAAAACACATCTGGTCTGCAAATGTGCATGCCATGTTTGAGCTTGATGCAATTTCGAATTAGTTGTTAAACATTGGAAATCAGGGTTCATAAGGGAAATGCCTACTCAGCTGATTTTAGTGCAACTGGTGCAGCTATAATGGACGCCAGACACTCCTGGAATAACAGATAACTGTGTACGGCTACACAGGCATAGACGGAAAGAAAAGCCAGATGGTGTACTTAACTGCACTTAAAATCTGATTGTGTGTGTCAATAATGAATGCCCAAATCGGATTCCACCATAAAAAACAACTATATGTGCATACTAGTAGAACAAATGCAGCCTATAGAAAAAAATGTGTGGATTCCATCACTGTAATGATGGTTATTATGATGATCAGTTATTTTGTACTTGCTGTAGGTTTTTAAAGTCTGAAACATTAAATACATTATAACACTAACAAAAATAACTAAATCATAGGGGTAATTCAGGAAAATAAAAATGATTATTTGTAGCCAGTTTTCTTAATAATACAAATAGTGTCTGTTACTCGCGTTGCTGGCAAAAGCTGCTGGATGCTACATTCTTAAAATACCTCCCCTTCCTTAGACATCAGAATGAAATCCTGGTGGGGTCAGCTAAGTCCTTCATCATTTCAAGGTAGATTAAATTGTTTATTATGGGTCAAAGTTAGGCCTGGTGGCAATCGATGGCAGCTTTATTGTCAACCACAGCATTATACCTATAAATAGACATTAAATGTAAGACTTTAAAATAAATAATTTTTGCTTTTCTGTATGGAAATTAAGGTTCCCACAGTTATTCAGTCTTAGAAAAAGAATTTGCTTTGTTCAATTAAATAAGAACAATTAAAGAATATAATTCCCTGTAATTCCTCCATATACATGCTCACTCCGCCCCCCTCTCCAGTAATGGAGAGGTTCTGAACCCCTCATGTTGAGTGTATTTGCTGTTAACAGCCCCACTGATTTCAGCAGGAAAGCTTTTGTGTTAGGATGTTGATCAGTTTGAGTAAAGTTAGTAAAAGCTTACCATAAATAAGCACCAAATCCTGTCAAACTGAACCATATTCATCAGATTTGTCCCAATATCTCATCTGTATATGCTCAGACGGCACATTATCCGATGCTACTGGTGCAGACACATGGGCTAAGGCCAATTTAGTAAGCGTTTCCTCTCGTGTTTTCTCTCTGCATGGAGTGCCATGAAGACATACCGTCTTAATGCTTTCACTTCTGGAACTAGCAGAGGTTTCTCTAGCTGGAGTAATAGCAGCTTAGGTTGTGATGACACTCATGGACTTTAGGCTCTCAAATCTCTAAAGTACTTTTGAAAATTGTATGCAATATTTATTACTCCTTCAAATTGCAATTCAGTGGAGTAGCAGAAGAGAATCGTATTGCCTTTCATTACAGTTTCCTGACCTTTTATCTAATGTAAAAACCTATTTTTAATTGCTGGTATCTTTGCCAAACCTTAAGAATTGCCTTGCATGGCCTTAAATGAGCCCCAATGGGTGTGAGCATTACGACATTGTCTAATTACCATGGTCACATTTGAATTTTGTTCTAAACTGTGCTTCAGTCTGTGCACAGGACAGAAGGAGCTTAGCTCAAAAGCAAATATTCAATTTTAGTTCTCTTCCCATTGCTCAATATGTCCCCCATGCCTTATTTACTGCACAGTATCCAAACCCTGCTATGAAGATAATTACTCTGTCCCTTCCAGGTTTTTCTACGGTGCTTGTTGCTATAGTACCTGAACATTTTACAAACTTTAACGAATTTATATGCACAAAACCCCTCTGAGGTGAGGAGTAGTATTACTCCATTTTGCAGAGGCTGAACTGGGGGTTGAAAATAAAAAACCCCAGCCCTCTAATATGTCAGATTTGAGGTGATGAGGTCTGAATTTTTGGTGTGTTGGTTTATATACTCGAAATTGCACTGCACTACTTGTATACCAGAGGTATCGAATCAGTCACTCAGAAAATCAGGAGTGAACAAATAGTGCAAACAGAAGACTTAAATAAAGCACTCCCAGTACACATGGCAGTGACGTAAATCCAGTTTTTCACACCATTGTTCCATTTCTTAACTTGAGATCATCCTTCTCTTCCTGAAATCCTTGACCAAGCAACCACTTTTTATAGAAAAGAGGCATAGGTCCCATAGGCAACACGCTTCACTGTATAGCAAGGCAGGTCTAAATCCTTCTCCAAGCAGAGCAGAAGGAAACACTGCCAGCTCTGCAGGTCATCCGATGACAGGGTTATTTAAGGAGAGCTCAGCAAGGGCAAGGCAGTGGCAGAGATGGTAAATAAGTGTTTTGCTCTGATGCTCACTGTAGAAAGACCGGGGGGAGGCCCAAACCCTTTGAGAGGACTCAGCAAGAGATCATCAGAAACAGAAGAAACCGTGGAAATAGTAATTGAATAAAGAGATAAAATAAACACTAAGATATCACTGGGACTGTAAGATATTCACCCAAGAGTCTTAAAAGAATTAAAGTATGAAATAGATGAGTTACTGAAGGTGGTGGGTAACATTTCTCTTAAAATTTCACTTATTCCTGAGGAGGGGAGAGTGGTGAATGTGGCACAAATTTTTAAAGGGGTTTCTGTAGAAGATCTCCAAGCCTGTGAGCCTGATGTCTGCACTTGGTAAGTTAATAGAAGTCACGATAAAAGATAGAATTAGTGGAAATCCAGATAAATCTGACATCGTGAAAAGACAAAACATGGTTTCTACAAAGGCTAGTCCTGGCCTTCTGTTGTGGTTTAACCCCAGCTGGAAACTAAGGAGTTCATTTACCGCTTCCCATCAGCAGGCAGGTGTTCAGACTTCTCCAGGAAAGCAGAGCTCCATCACACGCAACAGTTATTTGGGAAGACAAAATACCATAACTCCAAAGGTTCCCCCTTTCTTCTTCTTTCCCCACGGTTTTATTGCTGAGCATGATGTCATATGGTATGGAATATTCCTTTGGTCTGCTGGGGTCAGCTGTCCCAGCTGTGTCTCCTCCCAGCTTCTGCTGCATCCCCAGCCTACTTGCTGGTGGGGCGGTGTGAGAAGCAGAAAAAGGCCTTAACTCTCTATAAGCACTGCTCAGCAATAATGAAAACATCCGTGAATTATCAACACTGTTTTCAGCACAAACCCAGAACACAGCCCCATACCACCTACTATGAAGAACATTAACTCTATCCCAGGCAAAACCAGCACAGCTTCAAACAGAATGGAAGTCTCTGGAGGGGACAACAAGCAAGTTGTTAAGGATGACCCTGTTGCTATAATCTGCTTCGATTTCCAGAAGACTTTTGACAAAGTCCCTCACCACCAGGATTTTAAGGAAATGAAGCTGCCATGGCATAAGAGAGAAAGTCCTAGCTTGGATAAATAATGGGCTTAGAAACACAAACAGAAGGTAGGACTAAATGTTTGGTTTTCAAAATAAAGGCGGGCTATGGTGCTCTTCTAGGACCCGTGCTATGCAACGTGTCTAAAAGTGACCCGGAAAGCACAGCAAACAGCAAGGTGACAAAACTGGCTTAGCTGAGGGAGTCAGGCCCTAGGCTGGCTGTAAAAAATTGCAGAATGGGATTAAGAGACTGGGAAGTAAAAGGACAGGTAAAATTCAATATGGATAAAGTGGTGCAGGTGGGAAACAATAATCCTAAATTTACATAACAACATTTTCCTCTGACCTGCCTATTACAACTCAAGAGTGAGACCTTGGGTCTTATCACAGAGAGCTCCAGAAAAACATCAGCTTAATGCTCAACAGCTATCAGAAAAACAAATAGGATTTTAGGGGAAAATTAGGAAAGGGAAGGAAACCAAAACAGGAAAATAGCATTGCAGTTCTGTAGCTATGGTCCAGCTGCACCCTGAATAATATGTATCATTCTTGTCCGCTTGTTCTGGAACTGTGCGGCGGGACAGAGAAAGGTCTGAAGAGGAGAATCAGAAGTGATCAGAGTCATGTGGCAGCTCCTTTGCCAGGAATGGTGAATCAGAGTGGGCTGCTTCTGACCAGAAAAGAGAGGACCTGAGTGTGGGGAAACATGTTTCTGAGGTCATGAATGCAGTAGGAAAAGTATAATTGGGAATTTGATCACTCACTGCCCCTTCCAGTACAGGAATCCAGGGGCCATGACATGCCCTCATCTGTAGGTAACAGACCTGTAAAGCTCCTGACTGAAGCATGCTGTGTGCCTCAGCAGATTCAAGCGGAGACTGGGGAAGCACTTGGAAGAGGGAACGTCTTGTGGGTGACAAAACAGGGATCTAGAGCAGGCGCAGTGTTCCCCCAGGGTTGAAAAGTGTCGCAGCTGAGAGACTGCTGGGGAAGAGGCTGGCTGTGCTCGCCCTGCGTGACCCCCTGCCCAGGGCGCCTCCACCCGCAGCACTGCTCGAAGGCAGAGTACCACCTGGCGGGACCCTGCTCCGGAGCTGCACGACTGCTCGGATGCCGCATCCTGCTGCGAAGAAGGCAACAGCCGCAGGTATGTGGTCAGGTATCATAATGCATAATGCAAAGAAGATGAATTAGGTCGTATCCTCTCCTCTGATTATAGGATGGAAGAACGTCTGATTACAGCGTCTTGGGACTGCTACGAAACAGGTTTACAAAATCAATGCCTTGTTCTATTTTGAAAATGAACCGAAACTGAGAAATGAAACTTGCACATTTAAGGATGGTGAAGCTGATGAGAACATTTTCAGTTTCTTGATTTGAAACAAATACAGTGAAAGCTTAGAATCTGTTTAGGGGTAGTACTGAGTGTGTGAAATGCTCACATCCACACTGCACACAGAGTGTTGTGGGAACAGACTAGGGGTAATCCAAAGCTGAGTTTAAAGTCAAGAGAGAAAGTAGACATCAGTCAGTGGCTGTAAGTAAATTGGACCTGACACCTTAAGTGACTTAAACATTGGAATTTAAACCTGAAATAGTATCCTGATTCTTAAAGGAAGGTAGTAAATTACTTGCTGAACAAATGGGCGACATAATCAAAACGAGTAACGTCGCCGTATCCTGAAGAGTTTGTGGAGTCTGGCAGCAGGGAGTTAGGAGACAGGGCAGGAGCAGATTTCCTGTTTCCAAGTAAACATCACACAAAACACAAGCCGTGCAAGGGTCACAGTTGTAAAGAAGACAGTCTCTATTTTGGGACAGTCTTAGTTGAGCGTAGTAAGTGAAATCACAATTCTCAGGCAACTCACATTACATAAATTTTGCCAGTATCACCGGTGTACGCAACAAAAACTATGAACCCAAATAACTAATAAAACAGAGCAATCCTCCCTCCTAAAACTGAGATGAAATTAAACTAGATATATTTTCCTCTAAAAAAATCTCTCATTATTATCTTCAGAGTGTTTTTCTGATAGTGAAATGAGTGATAAGATCGTTCTAGATGAAAAGGAAAGCCTTTTAATTTACTAAGGAAAAACCCCAGAAGGCTACTGTGACTGGCAATATTAAAACTTACTCTTCTGTAATTGACTTGTGTCTGATCTAACTTATTTTCTCAGCATTAGTGTTGGTCATGACAGTGAAACAATATTACTCACTCCAAGAAATATCAAAGATATGATTTTTTCAGAAAATAAACTGGATGGCTGGGAGGTAGAGATCCCACCACAGGCAACAAAGAAGAATTTTGCTTGTACAAAGAGTAAGCCAGTATGGATATCTTAAAGTCAGTTTTGAGACTGACCTTAGGTTGCCTCACAGAAGGGCAATTGACCTCAATTTGAAGATTAACCTCAGGCTGCCCTCCTGTTCTATATAATGCTGTACAGCTGCACCAAAACAGTTAATTTGCAATGCGGAGGTCTAACAAGAACTGGTCTGCAGATAACTCATCTCTCCTCCTGGGCTTGTTCCCTCCTTCTTGTGCTAAAAAAGAGAGGAGGAAGAAAGCAGAATGGCCTGGTTTGGGACCAGGGAATTTTGGCATAGGTGCTGGCAGATATTGTAGGATATCTGCCTGCAGACTTGTGTGGGTTTGCAGTACAGCAAGCTGAAGGAGAGCTGACCTTGTACCTGGAGTTTATTTTCTTGCTGGTCACTGGGAACTGAATGAGTTGTTGTGGATAACTGGTTTTCATAGACTTTAAAGAAATTCTAAGATCGAGAGTTACTAGATATTGTCTAACAATAGCTTGTAGCTGTTACTGGAGTGACTTAAAAAGAGAAGAACCATGTGTCACAAATATCCTGCCTCGCCAGGGTTCATGAAGTCAGCTCCAGGACATGGCTGAGCTTGATTTTGACAGCTGGGCAGCCCGTGAATGTGACTGTGGGCCTGGACTGAACACGCTAGCCCTGAACCTAAGGTGACCCCCTGCTTTGTACCGTCCCAAGCCCACATAGGCTGTTTGCCACTGGCTTACCCGCCTTTAGTGAGGAAGGGGTGGAAGGGTGGCATGCAGACTAGGACGCTTGCACAGCCACGTGGCCATAGCCAGGACTGCCTCATGGGAAACGGAGGGCTGAGGTCGCGATTTGTCAGATATATCTATCATGAAGACTGCTTTTTCTCACACCTATCATTGTGGTATTCAGACAGGTATGTTGGAATTACATTTCTTGTCATATTCATTTATTTTGCATTCATCAAAGGAGACTAAGATTTTTAAATGACTAAAATTGGAAATATGTTTTAATTTCACACTCGGGCATGAGAGTTACATCTTTTGTGAAGCTGAAATTTTGATAGCCATGAATTTCCAGCTTCCTACTGGTAGTATCATTAGCTCATGTTAATATTCTTTCTCCACTTGGTGAGGAGTATGTACACCAAGGACTGTGGTTCACATTGCTTTACAATGTAGACAAACGAAAGCAGAACCATAAACAGAGCATCAATTCTCATTGCAGTGGCTTTTGATTCAGGGCTGTGTGAAAGTTCTCCAAGCACTTCTGTTTTTCATATCTGTGGCATTTATGAAAAGAATATCCACTTGCAGCAGTTTTCAGGAAGTTTTTCTTATTTCTTTTTGCCACTGCTATTCAGTGGCAAACGAATAGCATTGATTCATGTCAACATTATGATAAGTAGTCCCTTTGCTGAATGTTGTAAAATCAAGTACAAAACTTATGCATTATATATTTGCGCAAAGTGAAAGCTAATTTGGTTTAACACGCTGCAAAGTATTATCCTCAAAACTTCACTTTTATTTCTCTAGTCCATTTCTTCTCTTTTTAAGAAAGATTCATAAAATCCATTTTTTAAGATAAGTTCTCTATCTCTTTATTACTTTAATAATTTACTTATTTTTCTTATTCAATAGAATTCTTTATTCTTTTTTTTTCTGACCTAAAATAATATATTTCTGAGATCAAAAGTTCTTACTTATTAATGAAGATTAGGCCGTTTCAGAGCTTGCATGGAAACCTTCAAATACCATTAAGGTGTTGCGGGAAGAATGTGGCTTTTATTTAATCAATGAACGATTCTTATTCAACTGCTACGCAATGCTTTTGCATGATATTTTGTATCTTGTAGAGGACAGACTTTTAAAACAAGGTCTTAATAGGCTTGGTCAAAACTCACAATTTCCACTGCATGGAAACGTCAACAATTTGAGCAGTATTTCAGTTCCAGTTTAGACTGAAAATTTGAGTTTGATAAAAATTACTTTTTCTGATGTGATACTGTCTTGAAAATACATTTCATGTTATTCATCTGTGTCTGGCTAGACTACCCTGATGTTCTTCATTCCTGTTTGTAACTGTTGTAATTGCACTTTCATTCACCTGCAATGTGCTAATTGAGTGAGAGAAAGGAAGAGAGAAAAAGAGGTTGCCTCTGCACTAATGGTGGAGTTGTGAAATGGTTGCTCTGTATTTGCAGAGAGGAATTAGATACTTAATTTTAAGAAAGTGCCTGGATCTGAGGGTTGGAAGCAGAGATAATTGCCTCCCATCATTCCAGAATTAGACTCCAGGGTAGTCTTGCAGCTAGACCTTAATTTTTTCTTCCTCCTTGGCATAAACTATGACTTAGACAGCTTGTTGGCACTAAGAAGCCCAGTGTAACATTTATTCCTTTATTTTCTACAGGGAGCCTAGAGGTTACAGCTGAAAACTAAAGGTTACAGCACCTGTTATAGAAAAAGCCCTGCATAATTTGGAAGCTTGTTACAACTCGTGAAGTGACTTGGGGAACAGGAGTCAGATTTTTAAAGGCATTTGAATGTTGAAAATGTCAAGGGCTTGTGATGCCTAGGCATTTCAAAAATTAATCTAAGTACACCTCTGTAACTTTAGCAATGGAAACACCTTTAAATCTAGCATGAAGATCCTTAAAGATAGAATTAGCTTGTGCAGCAGGTAGGTGGTCTGTGTCCAAGAGCTTAATTCACTTCTGAAAGTGGCCCAAGCTTCCGAATTCATACACTTTTGAAATGCGATATTTTTTCTTTCCTTCCAACTGTTCCTTTAACTTACCATGCGCTATGTACAAACTTAAAAATGAAAGAATTTATAGTACAGTTATAGCACAAATCCATCTTGTTTGATTTCTGGCGCCACATATAAAAGCTGAGTAACATTTCCAACATTTTAAGGTTGGGATATAGGGATCACATTTTATTTATCTACCTGTGCTTTTTGAAGACTAGCTATTCCATTTTATTGAAATACATAAACTTAGTATGCCAGACATCAGTGCTATGAAAAGTCATCTGTGCCCGCTTCTTTATATTATAAATCCTTCTATGTTGAAAAAACAGTTAAAGAGTAGAAGCAGTTTAATAACAACGAAGAAATTGTAAATTATATATCTGTGTGTGTGGGCCTGATTCATTTGTACCTTGATCTGTTCATACTGGCAGAAAAACATGGCTCTCAACTAGGTGCAAGTGCATTTTGCAGAAAGTTCTGCTTGAAAATTGTAACTAGCTTGGTTCTGTGTTGACTACCAGCCATAAGGCTCTTTATACCACTGCAATTATTTATATCAGTGTGACAATTAGCATCAGTTGCTTACACTAACATAGAAAAGCTTTTAATCTTTAAGGCCCTCATAAAATCTGTAAAGGGACTTGATACTTCTATCAAAAGTTTGTCTGCATGTAGGCAGGTAAGAACTTTTTCATATTTTGTTCACTTTGGTCTTCCTCCAAACTCTCTGGGAGCAGTGAGAACTTGCGTTTTGTAATAAGAAGAATCAGCTACCTACCTGTAGTCAGAAGCAGGCTGTATGAGCTTGGGCTTGGTAATTTCCTAATGATAACTACTGGACAGACCAGCTGAAACCACTAACGGTTCCAGGCAAAATACTTCATGCACACACAAGGAGTAAATAAAAGTCATGCCTTATCAGCATAGCAGCCTGCTCTATTCATTTTTTATTGATCTGTCTTTGATATGAATTGCTGAGTTTAATTGCATTACACAGGTATGAGGTTTGTGTGAATGGATAAACTGGGGCCTACATGTTCAAAGTAGCATACTTAGTTAACGCACTCATTAATTGAACATAAAACAAGTGCCATGACAAAGGGAGGAAGAGGAGGAGGAGTTGTTTATATTACAACTTCATCTGCCCCTGTACCTGTTTAATTGAAGGCTCCTACAAGCTCTTTTAAGGCATATTCGTCTCACATTTACATCCTCCCTTTCCATATGTTTTTAGACACTGCAATATGAATTATGCTTATTATGGAAATGACAGCCAAATCTATTTTGCCTGTACAAGTGATGTGCCAAGACAGCCTCTGTTCTGTCAGCAAGCATTGCCAAAGTACAAATGCATATGGCAGCAAACCTTTTTCAAGTTAAAACAGAAATGCTGAAAACTGACTTCACTAATTTATCAAAACTGCTTCCTGGCTCTCCCAGGATTTCTCCTGGCAGCTAGAAGACATCCTTCTCCAATGCAGCTGGAAACTTTTTGGAGCTAAGTCAATATTTTCATTCACAGTTCATGTTAACACTGGACCCGGACATTGCACGGTGCTGAATCTGTTGACGGGGAGGCAACCAGCACTTTCGAACAAAGAAATCATGGTCCTACTCGAGTGGCTGGCTGCCATTGCACTGGACTTTGTAAAATTACTCCTAGTTGTAAAAATTTGGCTTGAAGTACTACTAAGTAAATATCTGCATTTTATCCTCATTCTTCCCTCTCAATGCATATAAATGCACCTGTGATGTCAGGATAGAGAAAAGTACGTCCCAACTCCTTTTCCTTCCACAGAATTTAAAACTTTAATACTGGAAACAGTGAGAATGCAGCCTTCTCTTCTGGCCTTAGGGCAGAAGCTCAGGTGCTTGGTAGTCCTCCGGCAGTTTCAGTAGGCTTGGCATGTGGTTCACCATGCAGGAAAGCTGCTTTGCTCCTTTTATCTTCGACACTGACATCTATTCTTGTTTTGCTTCTGAGGACTGGAGGTCCCCACGCCATTGTCCTGTAACCAGTGGAGAAATATCCCTCAGCAGTTTCATGTTGTATGAGCCTGACTTGGAAAGAGAGCTGCATGCTTTACATCTTCAGGAATTATTTACTATGATGTTGTTTGTTAACTGAATTCACTGATAAAACTCCTCAGTGCCTTTAGACATTTATGAATGCTGCTGTCATGTTTCTTACCTTTGCTAGCTCTGTTCAGTATACAAAAGACCCCTTTTTAAAATCGTTGTATTGGTTTCTTGTGTATAGCAAATCAATTAGTTAAACACACTTTCATTTTGTGTAATGTAAGCATCCTGCTGGGTAAGGGCTGTTTTTGAAGGTGAATGCATCCTGAATTTCTTCAGTGGAGTAGCAGTGACACCTCTGATAGAAGATGACACTGTAATCTCACGTAAGGGATATTGTAATGGAGATATCAGTTACTCCCTGTTCTAAGGTTTCTTGTGCAAGAATGGAAAAGATGCTTCAGTCACTCAAAACATTAAACCTTTGTTTGCATTTTTAAAATGAATGTCTTTTAGGTACTGCTGCTCATAACCCAAATCCTTAACTAGTATAAATCATTATAGACCTTATTGGCTTTAAAGATGATACTGATTTACAATAATTAAATGTACAGACAGGGTCGGTAGGGCATAACCATTAGGAAAGAGCAAATTTCCATGGGTTTTATTCATCTGGGTCATGAACCAGCAGTGTTTTTTTTAAGTCACCTGAAAAAGAGCTTTCTGAGATCTAGGCACTAGCAAAATTAGTCATGTTGGATTCTGGTACATTTTTGTGGCTTGGGACTTCTGATGTGTAACAAGATCACGGATCTGGAGTGAGAATAAAATATTCTTTGTTATTTCTCGGATAATCCAACCATGAGTTCTTTTTTGCTTTACTTGTTAAGCTTCAAGCATGTCCCCTCTGAAATCAGTGTCAAAACTCTCCTTGGCATCAAGCTAGAGCAGGGCTGAGTCACCTGACGGCTCTGTTTTGAGCTGCTCCTGCAGGAATGCAAAGGATGAACACACACAGAGTTGTACCACTAGATTAGAGACTCCCTAAATTGGATAGGTCTGCCCCTGCGTCTGGCCATCACTTGGCAGACAAAGCAGTGCTAAGTTTAGCTTCGTATTGATTGTAATTTGCTGTGGAATGCTGGGCAGGGAGGAAGATCTAGAAATGGAAGATTATAATGTACTATTGCATTTACAGTATTGATATTATTGCAAATCGTTCCCTAATTTCTACAGGACCATCTTGGGCACAGCCACATGAAAATACTAAAAATAACAGCCTTGTTCCGTCATTTGGGAAGCCAGAAAAGTGTTAGATTGCATATTGTGTAATAGAGTTCACTCCTTTTCATAAGTCAGGAATTGTTGAAGAGCTGTCTGAACTGAACGCTTTCCTAACTACATTTTAGATTGTCCAAAGGCTGCAAATGTGCAAGAACAGGTTTGGAAAGTGACTGTTGATAAGAAATGAAGAGTTACAAAGTGTCCGCTTGAATGAAAATCTGAAAATGCCAAAGTGCTTAACTTTCATTAAATAAAGAAAACATTTCTGAAGGCTAGTGGAAACAACCATTTATTTCCAGGCATTCCAGCAACTCTACAGCCACACATCTGCACAGAGCATTTACTCACAACCACAGGCCTGGAGGGGTACAGGTACAGCGGTAGGGTGTGAATGAGGAACTAGAGGTACTTACTAAGGCGTAAGAATTGGGTGAAATCACCCAGGCTGAAAAGACCTACAAAGAAAGACTTTGCAAGGGAAGGAACTACCAGCTCAGCCTTTCCCTTTTATTTTGCTTAAAAGTGCAATATTTCTTCTTTTGTTTGGGGACCACCACCAGATGGCAAGGCTGGGATTAACCACTTCAACTTCATTGCAGAACAATTAAACCAAGTGTGTTTACGAAGCTCATTGTGCACTTTCCTTCAGAATCCCAGCTGACTACAAGGCAAGCAAGTCTACAGCACTTGCTGCTTTATAGACACTGTACACTGGAGCTCTGCCCATCTGCCCGAAATGGTTTCCACTGCTCCAACCCTCGGTATAAAGCAGCATGAATACATCTGCACAATACTACGTACAGGGCATTTAGTCCTTTTGGGGTTTGTCAGGAATGAGCTGCCCTTGGTAAATCCATGCTGGCTGTTCCCACCCCCCTTCTGGTCCTCCGTGTGTTTGGAGGTTAGGATGACTGCTCTATTGTTGTTCAGATCCTCCTTCTTGCCCTTGTGAAAGACACATGTGGCAGCTGCCGTATTCCAGGCATCAGAAACTTCCTCCAAGTGCCACAAACTTTTGAAGATGGTAGAGAGTGACCTTGCAATGACATTGGCCAGCTCCCACAGCACCATTGGCACCCATAGCATCTCATCCCTTAAATGTCCAATTTGCTAAAGTGGTTGCTAAGTCTATCTTTCTCGTTTCATGTAATGCCTCACTCCTGCAGTCTCTCACAAGGCTTAAGAAGACAAGAGCGGTATGTGCAGACTTCATCAGGAAAAGCTGGGGCACAGAAAGCATTGAGTAACTCATCGTTTTTGCTGTCACTAGGGCCTCAGCCCCACAGTGTGCTCATGTTTTCCTTTGCTTTACTTTTTCGGATAATAAGCCCTAGAAGATTTTCTTCTTGTCTTTCAGATCGCGTACTAGTTTCAACTTCAGCTGAACTTTGGCCTTCCTAATTGCATCCCTGCAGGCTTAGGCAATGCCTTGATACTCCACCTGGCTTGCTCATTCCCGCTTCCACTTGACATAAATCCTGGGACTTATATAGCCAACAAAATTTGATGCTGTGCACTGCAAAACTCCTTTTCCTCCTAATATCATTTCTGAGGATCAACTCCAGTCATCTCTGGTCACCTTGTAAATCAGTTTAGTTGCTGCCATCTTGTGATCACTGCCACCTTGTGACCAGCCTCTACAGAATGCCAAATTTTAACCTCTTATGGTAGCCTAGAAACCAGGAGGTGGAGCCAAATTGTTGTTTTCCTTATGGCAAACAGAAAAATGGCTAACTAGAAAATAATTGATTAGTAGAACAACCGTACTGAACAAATGCATGTTTCCTCTACATGAATTGAGGGCCTTTAATCAGAAAAGCTCTTCGCAGATGCTTGGGTCAAATGATGCTCAGTTCTTCAGTTGTAAGAAGGATAATCTGGCACTGCCAAAAAAGGCAATACAAAGGTGTACGTCTAGTGCATTTACAACTAGGATTATACAGAATGAGACGTACAGAACATACAGCATTCACACTCCAGATATTAATCATGGTAATGCATTATAGATAATAAGGATTTCTTTCCTCATAATGGTGTTCAAAAATAAATAAGGAGTCTTAAGTGCTTACAAGCTACAATAATGGAAGCCCACTGTGTTATTTCAGAAGGGATAAATAGACCGAGATGCCCATATATGAAGGCGAGAGAGAAGAAACCTCCAGAGAGATAAATTAGCTGAGCTTTATGAAACATGGTTTTGAAATAAAACATTTCCACCCTCCCCCATCATTTTACAGGGTTTTTCCACTCAGATAATGTAGATGCTTAAGGTACAATTATAACATCTTTAGAAGATTGTTAGATTATATGAAAGAGGAAATAGTAATATATGAACAGAGAGATACTGAGAAAGAGGGTATGTGGTTTGAGTCAGAAATCCTCTGATCTCAAAAGAAGCAGATGATACAGATAAAATACAGGCTTCACTGGCACAGCTAGTAGGGAACTTTTATGTGTACATAAAGCGATTATAAAAGGTGTTTGATTTTGCATTAAAGCAGCCAATTAGTTCCTTTTTTGACTAAAAATATGTATTTTTACTTTTTGTATTTCAGCAGACAACAAACCAAAATGAAGCTTGGTAGAAGCCATTGACTAGAAAAAGCTTTTAATGTATTCTAGTGGAGTAATTCTGAAGGGGAAAGTCCCCTTTCATTGAGACCCCTTTCCCACTGTTTCACAAACTATGTGTAGAGGCTTTCCAACAATGTCGGCAAAGATGGTGGCCTGTGCAGGATACTTTTGCTTCTGGGAAAAAGTTGGACATTCCATGGCAGAGCTGAGGCCCTGTTTGCTGGGCAGCCCACATGAATGACATGTTGGCTACAGTTGTGGTGAACCTTTGCTGCAGGGTTGTCCTATGTAGGGTTGTTTGTTGGTTTTGCAAGCATATTACTCTTGAAAACAGGAAGGGGTCAAGAAATGCCAGCAACAAGTAACTGATCATGACACAGAACAGAGAGCACGGGGGCTGCGCTACACGGAAGAGCGCTGGAGTCTCTGTTTGCTTTTCACTGTTGGAATTGCACTGCTGTATTACACAACGTATTTAGCTTGTGCTGTCGTGGGGGAGCAGCTTTCAGGAAGGTTTCTGCAGCATAATAGCTTCCCATGAGGAATGATTTCAAAGGGCAACTCCAAGATACAGATGTAAGAGAGCAGCTGATTTGAACATGATTTCATAGCAACTGTTTCAGAATAGCCATGTTTTATAGTATTAACATACATTTATTAAAGGATATTTGCTTAGAGGTAAACACTGCAATCTGTCTAATGTTCTCCATTTCTTGTAGCCTCTCAAAAATCATTACTGCTATTTGCAGACATTATTTAAATATTTTTAAATAAAAACTGCTAATATTGATAAAACCACGATGGTTGAGACAAGATTGACTCATGAGGATGTGGAAAACTTGCATATAAAAAGTCTTGGAGGCTATTTTGAGACATGAGGATCAAGGTTGCTATCCTGGCACAGAACGAAAGGGATGTGCCCTGTCACAGATATATTTGGCAGCATTTTAAGGATTTGAGAATGCTTCATGCGTATTCACATGAACACTGAAGTAGGTCAATCACCACTATGTGTCGTGCTCATGGAGTACACCAGTAGCACCGTTTTTTCTGCCTTTCAGCTACTGTGAATCTGTTCACATTTAACGAGTAAGGGAGATGCCCCGAAGCTCACTTCAATTTCCAGTACCAAGCAATGACAACTCTGCTGCAAGATTTTGAATGAACGGACTAACACTAAGATTTTTAAGCCTCATGTGAACATTTTCAGTTGGTTTTGATAAGACTTCCCTGAATCTTGTGTAATGCATTTGGAGCCATTATACATGGCTATTTTCTTGGACAAGTTCCAGAAATCAAAGGACAATAGGACATATTCTTCTGACCGGCCTTGATTATTACCAAGGGAAGAACTAATTTATTCTGAGCATAAGGTGTGCCTTTCTCACACTTTCACAGTGTATTCTTCTGAAGGGAGCAGATGAGGGGAGAGGACACAAGCAATGCTCTGGATTGTAACACACACCTTGACTTTTCCACGCTGTACATAAGCTGCTAAATCAAAGACATCTACTGCAAGTATTCATTCAAGAATTTTTATGTATGCTGTTAACATGAACAACCTTGATAGCTTGTTAGTCAGCTGTTTTTAAGAATTTCAGTTAGAAACAGCTCTGCAAAAATATTCAGGGGGATAAATTCGGAAGGCTTTCACTGCAGGCCATGCTGTAAAAAGATACTTCAAAAATAACATTCTCCAAGAACTCTTAAGTAAAATGTACCTTTATTGTTGGCAGAGTGCTGCAGTTAGATGCTTACTAGCATTTGGCATCTGTCTCTTTTCTTTCAGTTTCCTTTTCTTTTCTTGCCAAGGATGACTCTCTAATTCAAAAAAAAAGAAATCGTATCTTGCAGAAGCAGAAAAGATCAACTTTTTTAGGTAGACAACAAGGAAAACCTCTGCAAAGAAACAGTGTCTGTTGAAAAACACATTTAGAAACTGAGCTCCTCAAAAAACAGGAAACTCTCCAAACTTGTGATAAAGTTTTAAGGTGTGTTCCTTTGTATGGTGACCAGAAGGTCAGTTCTGGGCCATCCAGCTCCTGTATTACTCTGAACTTATAGACTTTTCTTCCTACTAAAAGTGAGCCGAAGAAAGTTGTATAAAGGCTAAGGTGGACTTTCGGATGTTATTGGGTAGATGCTTGAGCAAGGAGGGTTTTGGACATGCAAATCCTGCCTCTCTGTGATACAGAACAAACAGCACTGTAATCAGAAGCATTGTTGTACCACTGGTCTGCTAGCCAAAAGCAAGGGGAGCCTTTGCTGCTGTTGTGAAATCATGAATTCCTGTTGCTGAGATTACGATCTGTGGGACGCACTAAGTGGGGTGTATACCACAATGCTGATACTAGCTGGCTTCCCAGCTGAAGTGCCTGACACAGCAGCTAATCACCTGCTTCTGAGAAGCAGTAGGTACGGGGAGAGTTTGTTTTTCCTATAAATTGATCTCTGATCCTTTCATCCCTCCATATAGCTGTACTTGTTTAGCCTACTGAGGACTCTTAGGGCTAACGTGTAATGAAGTACAATCGCATAAGGGTGTTCATAGCCACAGCAGTGCTGTCAGCTGTGCTCTTTAATGGATTTGGATAAAATCTCGCTCAGCAAATAGCATGATGAAAACAAATATTCTCTTTGTTGTCTTAGGATATACTGTCCCCGTTACTGTACTGCATTTGTTCTCAAACCAGACCCACACATGGCCGCATTTTGATCTTTGAACTTTGAGCTGACCTGTTGTCAGATACTGGTGACTCCGTGTGAACCTTAGCACAGAAAGAGATCATTGGATTTGAAATAGCAGAGAATGTGCTGTTCTGGTGGGTAAGCCATGTGGTAGCTTTCTAATTTATTCATAATTTTACTAAAATCAGAAGTTGTATGAAAAAGTAAATAAGTAAATATCCAGCTGAATGCAGTCTGTTTGAGCTGCTCCATGCTGTGCAGCCAGTTGTGGTGGTGGGGAAAATGCAGCCTTAGGACAGCAAAGGCAGTGTGTCCAAAAGCTCAAGGGGTCACCAAAGCATCCAGCACATTCTTGGGCAGCTAATAAAGATGGCAAAAATCAGTAGATCCGTTCCACTGCTGCTCACCAGATGCCACTGAAGAAATTAATTCATTGCAGTGAGCCAAATGGTGTTTCCCTTGCTGACACAGATCTAGAACTTGATTTGGAGTATGCAGGAAGACAGTGCAGGTATTCTCTTCTTTTGATCCTGTCTTTGATCATTAGGACTTTGATACCAAGCGCGATAATGAAAAAGGTGACTAATTTCTCATTGAAATAAATGACAAAAGTGGAATTTGATGTTTCCCTGCCAGGTGTATAGGGGCAAGCCAGATTCACCCTTCTCTCCCGTCTGGATGAGGGGAAAGGGCAGAACTTTGTTTTTTCCTTCTGTTTGCTGGCTGAAGCAGTGTGGCTAGTGGTGGGGTTTAGAAGTCACTCTCTCCTAAAAGCAGGGAGTCACACAGCTCCCCAGGCTGCTGGTGGGACAGCACTGGCCAGGCAGCACCGTCAGCTCAGTGCTGCGCCCGAAGCCGCTGCCTCACCACCAGCCATCTCCTGGAAACTCTATCTGGTGTGTTTGCTCCCCTGGCTGAAAAACAGACTTGGGAAGGGGCAGCAGGAGCGTGCATTCATTTAACAGGCATGCCTTCAGCGTACCAGGTCGCAGAGTGAGAAGGCGTGACGGCGTAAATAGGAGGTTTAATATTTCACCAGAATGTCAAAGCTTAAAACACCCGCTGAAGCAATGGAAATGCCTATGTGAGGCTGAAGCAAAACCACAAAACACTATGAAATTCTTTTAGCATTAATACCAGGGTGTTCGTTAGAGTTCATTGTAGATGTGGTTAGTGGTATGCAGGCAGCAGGTTTTTAGTTCTGTGGCATTTTGCTGACTTTACAGTAAAATGGTCTTCCTTTTTCACATTTTAATGTGCTATGTCAGGAGTAAATTACATAATGGATGCCTAGGACTTTCTGTTTTGTGGTCTGATTCTATAAAAAATTTCACCCATCTTTTCCTCAGAGAGGGTAATTAATGGAGTGTACTATGATTTCCATATAAGATAATCTTCAGAGAATTTTTTTAGCTGTGTATGTGTAGCCTTGTGAATCACTTGGCTTTAAAAGAAACTGCATTGTGCAAAGCTTAAACAGTATTGATGATTCATTTTTCTGTGGAGGACCTCTTTAATGTATTCAGGTTTCTGTTTCTTACCGAGGTAAAGGTTTGTATTTTTTAGCATTTACCTAGCTCTGTACAGCTGTGCACAGACTTTTGTAGTCAAAAATGGTTTAACATTTGTTTAGGTTCAATGAACTAAGAACATCTCCCATAGGTAGGAGTTGTAGGATCAGGTTAGTTAACTCTTTAGTTAATTTACTGTTAAGTAGTGCATGCTTCAGTTTCAGAGTGTGGATCAGCAGAGGACAGGCAGGTGTCCATAAAGCAGCCACCTTGTTGCACCAAAGAAAATCTGATGATGATGATCTTAGCAAATGGAATGATTAGGGGACTGGAGCATCTCTCCAACGAGGAAAGGCTGAGGGAGCTGAGACTGTTTAGCCTGAGGAAGAGAAGGCTGAGAGGGGACCTTAAAAATGCTTATAAATATCTCAAGGTTGGGTGTCAGGAAGATGGGGCCAGACTCTTTTCAGTGGTGCCCAGCAACAGGACAAGGGGCAATGGGCACAAACTGAAGCATAGGAAGTTCCGTCTGAACATGAGGAAGAACTTCTTCCCTCTGAGGATGACGGAGCACTGGAACAGGCTGCCCAGGGAGGTCGTGGAGTCTCCTTCTCTGGAGATATTCAAGACCCGCCTGGACAAGGTCCTGTGCAGCCTGCTGTAGGTGACCCTGCTTCGGCAG
>Ga0065711_1000179_pt1 | contig 89031 bp, 106 predicted proteins | sample Hoacrofraction12_FD_59098 | JGI IMG/M metagenome (GOLD analysis project Ga0065711, IMG submission 59098) | Hoatzin crop microbial communities from Cojedes, Venezuela - Epithelial fraction 12 v2 (version 2) | ecosystem: Host-associated > Birds > Digestive system > Esophagus > Crop | place... | reverse complement strand
GTTTGAATAAAACAGAAAAATCAGTTATAGAATGTTTGATTGAAAATGGTGAATATACTGCCGAGGAGATGGCAGAGAAAATCGGGGTTACAAAGAGAACAGTGGAACGCGCATTGGTATCTCTTCAGAGCAAAGGGAAAATTGAGAGGATTGGATCTAAAAGAGACGGAAGTTGGATGGTGACAAAATAATATAGCAGTAGTTCTCAAAACGAAAGGATTATGAATTCTAAAATCCCTTTGGCGTCCTACCACACGTTGAGACGGTGGTATTGATGTCAAAAAATGAAAATTGAAAGTCTGGAAACCCTTGATTTATAAGGGGTTCTGAAAAGGTTATTTTTCATCCAAATGGGCGTGTCAGTTTTTCGGGGGTGGATACTACGGTTTTGCTAAACATCTTTTCTGTACAGGACAGTTTAGATGTCGGGGTGGGAGCGTATATTACGAGACATATGGAGAGGATATATTAATATGATATTTGGAACATTGATTGATGCGATTCTTGTTGTAGTTCTGATCGCATTTGTGATGATGTATATATTTAATATACGAAGATCTTCCGGCAAACTGCATCGGATTATAGTAACAGCCGATATAGTGTTTGCAGTGGTATTCTTCGGTAGTGTTGGAGCATTGTTTATCGATTCATATCTTAAATGTGGTCGTGTAACAGATGATTATGATGTAAGTGGTGATATTCTCGGAACATGGATATATGAGGGTGTTGTTGACGAGGAAATTGAGATTGAATGCAATGGTTTCCTCGATACCACGTATGAAAATTATTCTGTCGATTCTGTGGAAGTAGCGGATAATGTGTCAGTCGGTTCGGCAGTATATATATACACGGATAGGGAGACGAATGAAGCAGTGCAAATTGTCAGGAATTATGGACCGGAGGCAATCATAACGGCGTTTCTTACATTTGTTATAACAATATTCGGAAATGTTGTGTTCTACTTTATTGTTCTGGCACGACGTGGCAATAGATGAGGAGGTGGTTATAAATGAAAGTACTGAAAAAATACTGGCCGGTAATGATTAATGCACCGTATGCGGTGCTGGGATGGTTTCTCTTTATCTTATTCGTCCTCACATTCCCGGAAGTATTATTAATTGAACCGAAGTTTGATAACAGTCCGTTCGAAAGGGTACTGACTGTTGCCGCCATAGTGGCATATGTGATAGTTGAAGTTCTGATTTTAAGAGGAATATACAGGAAATGCTTTGAATCAAGGGTAAAGAGATTCCTGATTTATCTTGTGATTCATGCGGTGTTTTATTTGGTGCCGCTTTGGTTCTAATAACTTATATGTTGTAAAACCATATTCTTGCTAAAAAAGTCATAATAAAAGCGCATGTATTTTCCTTAAATGTCGGTTTGAATGTCGGTATGGTATTTCACAATGGAATTTAAGAGGTACAAATCAAAAATAATTTTAAAACTGTACCACTCAAATTGAAACTCTGACATTATATCCAAAAAGTGTTATGAATTGGGAGGAGACGGAATAAGTCATATTAATGTGGAACGTTGGTTAAAGGGGGAGATAGAATTATATCTGTCGTGAACAAGTGGTACATATTTAAAATGTTTTTTGATATGAACCATATATTTGTAAATCGAGGGATAAAAATTATAAAATCCATCTGGCAGCTTATGAAAATTCCAAGTTGCTGATTTATATGTTACAACACTGAAATTTTAATTCAAATGTTGCTTTCTTTTTGTACACAGAAATATGGAGGACCATAATGAGTTCAGAAGATAAATCATTAAAAGAAATAAACGTGTCTGAATCTGGCAAGAAAAATAATACATTAAAGTTGATCATAATGTATTTTCTATGTGGCGGAACTGTCGGTCTTTTATTGGGATTTTTTATAGGACACCTTGCTAAAACATCCGAAGGAAGTTTGTTAATTAAATCACCTCTGTGGATGTTGGTGGCATTTCTTATGCTTGTTGTGTCGTTTTATATTCAGATTGCTATACACGAGTTCGGACATATGATTTTCGGTCTAATAACGGGATACAAATTTTCCTCGTTTCGAATGGGGAATTTAATGTGGGTAAAAGAAGAGGGGAAAATTCGATTGAAACGTTTTAAGCTGGCAGGCACCGGTGGGCAATGTATTATGATTCCACCCGAGCTAAGTGACGGAGATTATAAATATGCTCTTTATCATCTTGGGGGAATACTTGCAAATGTTATTACGTCGATTATAGCATTAATTTTGTTTTTTTTGAATTTTGAGACACCTATTACTGCAATAAGTTGTATATGTTTTTTTCTGTCCGGTGTTATACAGGCACTGCTTAACGGGATTCCTATGACTTCAATGCAGATAAATAATGACGGAAGTAATTTTATTGAATGTAGGAAAAGTAAAGAAGCTCGTCGTGCAGTGTGGATTCAGATGAAGATAATTGAAGGCTGCGGAAAAAATAAGCGGCTGCGTGATATGAATCCGGAATGGTTTGAAATGCCGTCAGAGGAGGGAAAAAACAATTATCTTGCAATGTCCATGGCAACATTTCGCGAAAATATGCTGATGGATGCACATCGTTTTGAAGAAGCAAAAGAGCTGATTGATGAACTGCTCTCCGGAGATTATGCTATTCCGACAATTCACTGTAAGATATTGAAAAGCGACCGTATTTATCTGGAGCTTATCTATGGCGGTGACAGAAAAAAGGTTGATGAGTTGTATGATGACAAACAGAAAACAGCGATGAAACAAATGAGAACTCTTATTTCGGTTATTCGTACTGAATATGCCTATCAGCTGATATATGAAAAGAATAAGAAAAAAGCAGATGAACTACTGAGATTATTTGATAAAGCGGCAGATAGGCATCCGTATAAGGTGGATGTGTCGAGCGAGAGGGAATTGATGGAAATAGCTTTAATGTCCGATATGGCAAAATAGAGTAGAAGAACATAGAGAGAGCAAGCCACCCCGGATGGACGGTGATCTTTTCTATAAGCCTGCGGACGAGGGATTCATCAATTGCATCACTGTCCGAGCCTCCTGCCTCATGATAAAATATTAACGAAATTAAGCTCGTCCATGCATATGAAAAGTTGAACCGAGAGAGGAAGCGGTTTTCGGATGCGTAAGGGATTTTTGAATTTATGGAGGATTTAAAATGGACAATATTAGAATCAGAACCGCCGGATCTGATGATGCAGAAAGCATTCTCTCAGTGTATGCGCCATATGTAAAGAACACAGCAATCACATTTGAATATGATGTGCCGACAGTCAGTGAATTTCGAATGAGAATCGAAAACACGTTACGCAAATATCCATATCTGGTGGCAGAGAAATCCGGAAAGATCATCGGCTATGCATATACCGGAAGTTTTGTGGGCAGGGCGGCATATGACTGGTCGGCGGAGACAACCATTTACCTGGGCGATGATGCAAAGGGAATCGGGTTGGGCAGACGGCTTTATGAGCGAATCGAGGAAATATCGAAGGCTCAGCATATTCTTAACCTCTATGCCTGTATAGCTTATCCGGAAATTGATGATAAATACCTGACGGGAAACAGTGTGGCATTCCATAAGCATATGGGATATGAGGCCGTTGGGAAATTTCATAGATGCGGGTATAAATTCGGTCGGTGGTATAACATGGTCTGGATGGAGAAACTTCTGGGTGAACATCCGGCTTGTCCGGATCCCGTTATACCATTTCCGGAACTGTAAACACAAGACAAACACGGATTTACAGGAAGAGATATGCCGGCAGAGTTCAGGAGGAAGAAAGGAAATCCATGAGCTTATCAGATGAAATCAAAAAAGGATACAGGAAAATGTCAGACTTTAAATTCATAGACTTTAAACCCGAACAACACGGCTTCACAGGACACTTAGTAATCCCCGAACCCCAAGAGAAAACAGCAGTTATCGTACTTTCAGGCGGAGAGAAGAGCCTTCTCCCCGGAAAAAGCGTGGCAAAGCAATTTGCAAAGAACGGTTACCCCGCCATGGCAGTTCCGATCTTCGGAACCGAAGGACTTCCGGACACTCCTGACAAGATGCCTTTGGATCCGGTAATCAAAGCCGCACAATTTCTTCAAGGATATGACGGCATCGACAAAGTCGTGATGTACGGTATGTCCATGGGCAGCATCTTCGCGATATTAACGGCAGCAAAGGTTCCGGGTATCGCGGGAGTGATATCTGTCTCGGGAACTCACGTTATTATCGAAGGTGAGATTGGCAAAAACACAAGCGGGCACAGTCTCGTAACTTATAGCGGACAGGAACTGCCCTATCTTCCCTACACCATGAAGGACGGTGTTTTCGAAGGGTTTCAAAAAGCATATAAGGACGAAGAGAATGTAAAAAAAGCAGCCCTCCCTGTGGAGGACTGCAATTGTCCCGTTCTGATTCTTGTATCAGATTCGGACGAGGAATGGCCCGCCGAGAAGTCCGCGGAATTCATCAAAAACAGACTGGAGACTTCCGGATATAAACACCCTTACAAGACTGTGGTTTACAAGAACGCAAGTCACCTGATAGGAATGCTTCCCGATGATTTTCGAGGAAAGATTTTTACGACACTTGCCAAGATGTTCTTCGCATCGATGAAGCAGCATCCGCAGGAATGCAAGGATGCCGTCAAGGCTTCTCAGACAGAAATCACAGAGTTTCTTAAGTCGCTTTAAAATCCTTCGTATCCGAGCCGGTGTAAACCGGTATGCAGCAGTTGTGCCAGCCGGAGTCGTCATACTGCGCGATAATCATCACGGAGATGAGCTTATCCTCTTTAACGATGTCGGTCTTATTCCCGCCGTCGTAGTACTCAAATACTTCCGGACGCTTGTCGAGTTCGTAAGGCGTAGTCTTCTCCTGCTCTTGCTCGAGGACATTGCGGTGCTTCACATAAGACGTCATTCGACTGTCAATATAAATGCATGCCAGAAGCGCGATTATCGCCAGGATTTTAAACACACCGATGTATGTGCTCGATTGGGAATCGGACATATCGGAAGAACTTAAAATCAGCGACATTATAATGGCCACAATCGGGCAAGCGATAAGAAATACCATCAAGGCACTGAGCCTCGGCGGCGCGGAGAAATGGTACTTAATCTTATCCGCAATCTTCGTGAATACCGTCTCTTTCTCAGGAAGTTTTCCAGCGACTTCGCCCGTCTGACCGTTAATTGCAAATTGGTAGTAAAGACCATTGTACTCGTAGTTCAGGAACCACACCGGCATAAGGCAATACGTGATCTTATAGTCGGAAAAGTCCGCCTCGTTGGCTATTACAGAGAACTCCTCGTAGCCATCGAACAAAAGCGCTATCTCATCCATCGCATAGCCGTAAAATCTGTCCTGAATACGCTCGTTCATGTCAATCGGCGTCAGGTCATACTTCTGCGCGAAAAATCCCTGCAGCAGTCTTCCGTCGAAAGGAATCATCTCTGACGTATCAAAAGGTTCTATCGCTTCCATAAGTCTGTCGGAAATTTTCTTGGCACCGTCAAAAGGAACCTTGCGAAGATTAAAGTCGAGAGAGCGCGTAACTGCGTACGTTTCTCGCACTTTCGAAGCCGCTTCGGTGCGTGTTCTGTATGCACTCGCGTCAACAGCTAAATGCACCTTGCCGTCAACGAGCCAAAACGGAACATAAAGACCCGTCAGCTTCTGCTTAAGCTTGGCATTTTTATAATCGGCAGGCAGCCTCTTCGCACCGCTCACAAACTTCGTGAATAAATCCTCTGCTTCCTTTCTCGATACTTTAAACGGAATAATCGCATCGGGGCGGTACATGTTCGTAAGTCTGGATTTAACCAGCGCCGGAGATCCGCAGAACGCACACGTGGTAGCCGCGGTATTCTCATCCGTCTCGACTTCCGCCCCGCACGAATCACACTTGAAGGTCTGACCTTCGCGCAGCATCTTGCCCGTATCGGGAATCTTGAACGAACCCTTCGAATTAAGAGTCCCTACCTCGAAAACCCCACCGCAGCTGTGACATACGATGCTCTTGAACTTAGGCTCGTAAACAATATTGCTGCCGCATCCCGGGCATTTACGCGATACCGTTGATTCCAAATCTGTGAATGTCATTTTGTTATCCCTCACTCTTCATTGCTGAATTATTATACAGTATTTGACGTATTTTATCTTCCTCCCAACAATATTTTTCTTGCTACGGGAATCCTTTTTAAAATTTCTATAATTAGTGCGTAGATAATCATGCTCAGAACGGTTTCCAACAACCAAATTAAAACATCGGGTTTAAAACCGTTTGTCAATTTGCTCATAAAATACCTGTTAACATAAGTATTTAAAATATAAATTCCGAGAGAGTTCCTTCCAAAATAGGCAATTAACCTTATTAAGAAAACACGGCTTTTATTGCATATCAACTTTCCAAGAGCGATAACAAATATCGATCCTGCGAAACCCACAGCCCATCTGTAAATATCGATTTTTATTTGTGTCATTTCGTTTCCTTTTATAACACTGATTCCGGTTGTATATATGTAAGAATCCCGATCAAAGGAAGTAATCATAATCCCGAAAATCAGACCTGCAAATATCAACAAACACCATAATCTTCGTGAACAGTTTTCAAAACATCTGCTTACGTTCAATTTATTCATATAATATCACGCCACAAAATAGGGATATAAATATTCATATAACTGGATATTCGGTAATGATGCGGACTGCACTGAACATAGCGAATATCAGAATCAAAATATATATAAAAGAATATCCCTTAAGCCATTTGAACGTTTTTTCAACAATCAAGACAATCAGTGAACACAAAAGAATAGACCAAAGAAACCAAAAACTCTCTGTAAGTTTACTTGTGTACAAAAACATAAAGTATCTGACATCATAAATATGTTTGGATATTTGTATCACAAGTCTTACTATAAACTCCCAACACAGAATTGGTACAACCAGTGAAATTATTTTTTCCTTAATAATCAAAAAGGTCGATTTCTTCATCGACCAGAAAAACAGATAGCCGGACACCAATGCAAATAACGGCATGTGAAAACTATAAATTACTTTGAATAAAAGACTATCAAAATAATCCACGTTTACGATATAAACCGATCCGGATCCAAATTGAATACTATGGCCCAGAACAACCAGTATTATTGCGATTCCTCTTACGAAATCAATAGTAAGATTACGACATTTACTTTCTTCATCTATAATCGAATTAATTTGTTCCTTTATGCTCATAATCGGTTACTCCAGAATTTCCGTGACAAAATCGGCAGCTTCATTAATCTGCGTCATCGTATCAATCGACGCTGTGCCGTCACCTTTTTGCTCCCCGTACATTCCAAACTGAGCGTGATTACCGCCGGAGATGACCTTTTCGAAATAGTTCGCGGAGGAGACATATGCCCTTCCCGCCTCGAGCTTACTCATCTCAAGCACGCCGTCGCAGTCGCCGTAAACAACCGCCACCGTGAGGTCCGTGTCCGTCAGATCCGAAGGAACGTACGCACCGCACAGAAACAGCCCCGAGATATTAAGCATCGACAGCGAATCCTTCACGGACGCCGCGTACATGCAGGCCGCCGCACCTCCCATGGAGTGCCCGCCCAGATACCACGTCTCGTAAGAATACGCATCGTCGGTAATAATCGCCTCCGCCGTATCAATCCCGAAGATTGCCATGTGCATCGGAACATCAACAAGGAAACAATCCATTCCGCGCGCGGCAATCGCACTTGCGAGAGGCGCATACGCCGCGGTATCAACCTTTGCTCCGGGATAAAATACCATTGCCTCCGTCTCCCCCGGTCCGTCGAAAAGCCACCCGTCGGAAATCTCCGTCACCTCCACACCGGAAACGGTATCTGACGACAGGTAATTCTTGGCTTCATCGGTCGCTTTTGCATAACTTGTCAGATAAACAATTGCGGCTGTGGCAATTACGGCCTCGCAGACAAAGATCAACGGAATCAGAATCCTGAATTTAAGCTTCTTTGTTTTATGATGAAAGACTCTCATCCCGAGAATCGCACCGATTATTCCGAAGACCGCGAATATGATTAGCACCGCCTCGGGAATTCGCCACTGATTACGTTTTGCACGCTTCTTGTCGATGCCGTACAAGGCGAATGTTATGAGATTTAAAATTAACCAGATTATGAGTAAGGCGGTAAATACTGTTTTCATTTAATGTTCTCCAAATCAAATATTTTATTAACTTCAATTTTATCCAAGATTCCGTGAGCGGAAACACCGGGATGCGTAACACGTACGCGCATAACCGTTGCCACGAACTCTTCACTTAAACCAAGCTTATTTGCACACTCCGGTATTTGAATATTCCTGTCCTGCATACGCATAATCTTCTTTATGTACATGAGAGTGTCCGCCTCGGAAGGCGCGTCTTCGGTGGGAGCTTCGTGTGGCACAACCACCTTGGTGACACTCTTTGTGTCTGTATCAAATATCGCATATGTAATCTCTTGCGACGGTTTTCTGGGACCGCAGGAACCGGGATTTATAAAGTTGCCCTTGACTTTGTATTTATGAGTGTGCCCACATACATAAAAGTCTGCGGTTTCACCGGGAAAATCTTTCTTTTTGTGAGCCACAGCAAACTTTATTCCGTCTAACTCCAAACTCAAATTCTCCGGCAAATCCGAGAGATCTAAATCGGCATTTCCTCGTACACAGTACAGTTTGCCTGTAATTGTGGATTTAATCTTTTCGAGAGTTTCGCGTGTTGAAACATCGCCTGCATGTATAACAACAGGTGCGAGTTTAATCTGCTCCTCAATTTCCGGCCGTAAGAGGTCATGGGTATCAGAAATTATCGTTATCTTCATTGTTCAACTCTTCCTTATGGCTAATTATACAGCACCAATCTCTCCCGATTCCCCATGACTTCGTAATTTACTTCATTATCTCCCCAAAAATGAAGTGAATCGCGAAGTTTCGACCAATACTTCATTAACCACTTCGTAATTTACCCAAAAATGTAGCAAATTACGAAGTCTTCAAAATTTGCATTTGTCGATTTTTGTAGTCATTTGTCGATCTTTCGGCCCAATCCGTTTTTTGTTATCATCAACTGTATGAATATTCAGGATTTAAACAGCGGACTGCAGACGGCATTTGTTGACTTTAATGTAGATTCGAATCTGGCTTTAAGACCTCAGTTTATCTCGAACAATCATCGCGAAGGCACAAAGGTCTTAAGCGTTGTCGAGAATGAACTGGGTAAATGCAGCGAATTTGCCATCGCCGTGGCATTTGTAACAAGGTCCGGTATTGAGCCGCTTTTGCAGGTCTTAAAAGATCTCGAGAACAGAGGCGTTCCCGGGAGAATCCTAACCACCAATTACCTGACATTCAGCGACCCGGTATCGCTAAGAAAACTTGCATCACTTAACAACGTGGAACTTCGCATGTTTGATGCCAATTCCGCGAACACGGGATTTCATCCCAAGGGATATATTTTCAGGAACGATGAGATGTACCACATACTTGTGGGTTCGTCGAACCTGACGGGCGCTGCTTTGACCACAAACATTGAATGGAATACCAGGCTCGTCTCGACCTCGTCCGGAGAGGTGGCAAAGAAGGCAATCTCGGAATTTGAGCAGTACTGGACCTCCGAGTACACATACGCTCTTGACGATTTCATTGACTTTTATGAGCAGGCATATAACATTGCCTCCAAACAGCGAAAAATAATATCTCAGGAAAAAATCGTCTCCCTCGAAGACTACAAACTCAAACCCAACGAGATGCAGGTACAGTTCGCCACAGAACTTAAACACCTTGTCGAAAACGGCGAGAAGCGAGCTCTCTTAATCTCGGCTACGGGAACCGGAAAAACATTCGCTTCCGCATTTGCGGTAAGAGAATTAAATCCCGCAAAGATGCTGTTCATAGTTCACAGGGAACAGATTGCCAAGCAAGCCTGCAAAACTTTCAAAAGAGTTTTCGCGAGCACAAAGAGCATGGGCGTTTTGTCCGGCGGATCCAAGGACTATGAGTGTGATTTTATTTTCGCGACCATGCAGATGATGGGGAAAGACGATGTAAGAGAAAAGTTTTCTCCCGATGAATTTGATGTTGTTGTCATCGATGAAGTCCACCATGCCGGTGCGTCGAGTTATCAAAGAATCATCGACTACTTTAAGCCGAAGTTATATCTTGGAATGACCGCAAGTCCTGAGAGAACGGACGGGTTTGATATATACGATTTGTTCGACCATAACATCGCCTGCGAGATTAGGCTGCAGCAAGCACTCGAAGATAAGCTGCTGTGTCCTTTTCACTACTTCGGAATAACGGATCTTACGGTTGACGGGAAACCTGTGGATGAGATGTCGGGTTTCGCGAAGCTCATATGCGATGACCGCGTAAATTACATAATCAAACAGGCGGGGTACTTCGGATATTCCGGTTCCAGAGTAAAAGGGCTCGTTTTTTGCAGTCGTAACGAAGAAGCCAAAGAATTATCGGAGAAGTTCAATGAGAACGGATACCGAACCATCCATCTATCAGGCGATAATTCCCAGTCCGAGAGAGAAGCGGCCGTTGAAAGGCTCGCCAAGGATACGGGCGACGACTTACTCGATTATATCTTTACAGTCGATATCTTTAATGAAGGAATCGACGTTCCGGAAATCAATCAGGTCATCATGCTTCGCCCGACGGAAAGCCCAGTCGTTTTTGTCCAGCAACTCGGTCGAGGTCTTCGTAAATCAGATGACAAGGAATTTGTTGTAATCCTGGATTTCATAGGCAATTACACAAATAACTTTATGATCCCGATGGCTCTTTCCGGAGACCGCACATATAACAGAGACAACATAAGGCGTTATGTGCGCGAAGGTTCAAGAGTTATACCCGGGGAGTCAACGATACATTTCGACGAGATTTCAAAGAAGCGGATTTTTGATTCGATAGACAAGATGCGTGCCAAGAAACAGCTCCTTGCCGAGAAATATAATTCCCTCAAGATGAAGCTCGGCAGGATCCCGACCATCGTCGATTTTTACGAGTACGGAGAGATAGATCCGATGCTCTTCATTGAGTATTCCAAGACATACGACAATTTTGTACGCGCCGTCGACAAGGACTATACGGTTACTTTCTCCAACCGCGAATCCAAGATGCTTCAGTTTGTATCGGATATTGTGATAAACGGCAAAAGGATTCACGAGCTTCTCATACTCAAATCACTTCTCGAGACGGGTCAGCTGAACAAAGAAAATTTCATAGAACTTCTGACCTCGGCGGGCGAGAAATTCAAACCGCAGGATTACGTTTCCGCGTGCAACGTCCTCGGTATGAACTTTATTAATTCCCCTGCCGATAAGAAAAACTACGTCGGGCTGGAATTTATAAGTTCAGCGGCCCTTGAGAACAACTACTTAAGGCGGACACTGATTTTTTCGGAAGGCTTGTCGAATGCACGTTTCAAGGAGGAGCTTTCCGTCCTTGTGGAATACGGTTTAAGGAAGTACCGGAAGGAATTTTCCGACCACGACGAAGACAATCTCGTCTTGTATCAGAAGTATTCCCGCAAAGACGTCTGCCGTATCCTCAACTGGGAGAAGGACGACAGCTCCACCCTTTACGGCTACAGAATAAAGTACAACACATGCCCTATCTTCGTCACCTACAGCAAGCAGGAAGATATCTCCGAGAGCACCAAGTACGAAGATCGATTTATAAACGAGAACCTGTTCAGCTGGATGACACGAAATCAGGTGTCTATGGACAGCACGGAATCGCAGGCAATCATCAACAGCAAAGAGAACGGGCTCGCAATTTATCTCTTTATAAAGAAGAGCGACGGCGAAGGTTCGGACTTCTACTACATGGGCAAAGTGAGGCCCCGGACGTGGGAGCAAAAGACCATCAAAAACGATGCCGGCAAAGACCTTCCCATCATGAACTTCATCTTCAAGCTCGAAAAGGAAGTCCGCGGGGACATATACGAATACATAACAACGTGAGGTCAGATATGAAGATAACAGAAGTAGTCGCAGCAGTAATTTTTAACGACGGAAAAGTATTCGCAACGCAGCGCGGATACGGAGATTTCAAGGGCGGTTGGGAATTCCCCGGAGGCAAGATGGAACCCGGCGAGACTGCGGAACAGGCACTGGTTCGAGAGATAAGAGAAGAGCTTGAGATTGGAATCGAAGTCGGTCCTTTGATTGAGACGGTCGAGTACGATTACCCATCTTTCCATTTAACGATGCACTGCTTCAAGTGTAAACTCCTGCCCGGGCAAGTTCCTCATCTCCTGGAGCATTCCGCTGCCAAGTGGCTTGATTTAAAAAATATCGAATCCGTTGACTGGCTTCCCGCGGATATCGAAGTCGTAAAGAAGCTGGAGGATAAATGACTTGACCCCCCCGATAAATGCTATACTTGATAGCATATATCGAATGGGGGGATTTTGTTATGACTTTGACTTTCGGTGCTTCACACGTAATTATTGCAGCTTTAATTGCCGTTGCGGCAATGTTTGCAACATCGATTATTCTTCTTAAATCATTTCGGCATTTACGCAAATTTTTTGTTGTCGTGAATGCTTTGTTTTTGGTTCTCATCGTTTTATGTTGCGCCTGGATTTGTGCCGACAACATAAAGTCCGATAAAATTGCAGGAGATGAATACACGGTTGAAGAGGGAAATATTCTTTTCGATGATTATACGTACGGCGGCGTGACAGACGGTAACGTCGTTGTTGATGTACACGGCTATAGTGCCGACGATTTGCTTTATCCCGCTGACTCGGTCCGGATTGACGATAACGTTCGCATGGGTTCCCACGTGCGTGTGTTTACTGACAAGGAAATGAACATGGCTGTCCGCGTTATTAAGGACAACCGCTGGACCGCTATTATAGGAATTGTGCTGACCATAATCGCGGTCTGCTTATTTAATGCGGTTTTCTTTGTTGTGGTTTTGGTGAAGAAGATTAAAGACAAAAATACGGACTCTTTCTCGGCTATTTCGTGATTTGAGTTTAATTTACTGTTCGTGTCGCTGAATTTTTTAAAAATGTCTCTAATCAGAGACATTTTTCCCGATTTGAGAGACATCATCGGGAATAACATTCTCTAAAGTTTTAGTTTTACGACCCACCGAAAATGGAGTATCGTCAAACTCATCCATATCGGTATCTCAAAACAGAGATTTGTATTCCTCAGGTATAAACCCCATACCGGTTTCCCCTCACTCCAGAGCACTTCTGTGTTTCTTTACATACGAGCAAATGGTCAGATCGTAAATCGATCCGATGACACCAACGATACCGCCGAACACGAGATTAATTATCAGCTGCAAAACACACATGTTTTCCTGAGACGCGAAGAAATTTACGATGCCCTCGGGATACTTACGGAAAAAATCGATATTCTGCTTCATTTTGTTTGTCTGTACGATATTCCAGATGCCGATTATCAGAGGCGTTATAAGCCAGAAGCCGAACACTATCTGGCAAATCCCGAGAACCAGCCACAAAATATACGACGTGTGCATTTTGCCGAGAACCGTCTCGAGGACCTGAGCCGACGTACCCTCGTCAAAGTTGTTATTAGTACTCATCAGACCACCACCTTTATCAAAATCATATAGCAAATTGTTCCCGCGGCAATAGACAAAAGCATGTTTCCGCGCCACTTGTGAAGAAGCGCCGTCAGAACCAGAAGAATTGCCGCCATCGACGGCAGCATAAACGAATTACTTCCGAAAATAATCAAACACAGCAATGTCGCGCCGATACCGACAAGCGCCGTAACGTGCACCTTCTCCTTCTTCCACTGCTCCATGAAAATCGTCACAAACATCGCCTGCAGAGGCGCGAACGGAGACAAGAGCATAACCGTCACAAATTCAAGTGAGCCTCCGAAGATAATCATGCTCATAAGCATCGGGTAGACAAACGAGAAGCCGGAGACGTTCATGTAGATGCCGTAAGCGAGCGATAAGAACCAAAACCCTGCGAAAATCGGCAGGGTGTGCGGGAACGCCGCTTTGAAGGCTTTGGTCACGACCGACCTTTTTGATACGTTGTCTGATTCTGTATTTATCACTTTTTACTGATTATTTACACTTATTAGCTTATAATATTATAAATTTTATTATTTTCAAGGAGGCTAATTGGCGGCCGAGGTCAAAGACATCAGCAGAAAGAAACTCCGCAGAGTCGTACTTCTTCTCGGGAATGCGATTCTTGTTATTGCGATTTTGGTCCTGTGTCTTGTGCGCGTCAATCACAATCAGGAAAGAAGCCTTCAGGAATCAGTCGATTCTTTTGCATCCAATGTAGCCTCCATCAGAAGCCTTGCTTATAACGTTCTCGAGACCTCTCAGCTTGCCTGCAGAGACGATGCACTTTACATCAGAAATTCGGAATACACCGTTGATGAAGCACTGGAATACTTATCCAAAACTAACAGCGAAGTCGAGATAATGTATCACATTATTGACTATGACACGCTCGAAGGTTACTCGACGATTGCGGACCGTAACGGAAGCTACGCGGTCAGTTACGCGGGATTCGAAGATTCCGTATCCGAAGGCATTGACTTCGTAAGACAAGGAAAGACATCGAACGGCATTTGCATCACATCAACTTTCACAAACCCCACAACAGCTTACCGAGTAATCGGATTTCTGGAAGATATAATTCTCACCGAAGATGACGGCAGCACCGGACACTACATACTTGTCAGAGTCGTCCCCATCGACTACATATCTGCAAAGTGGTCGTTCCCGGGACGCTACGCCGACGCAGAATTATCGCTTATCACCGACAACGGCAAATACATCATCAAGTCCGCTTCTCTTAAGAGTGAGAATTTCTGGGAGTTCATCCGAATTTATAACGAACTCGGTTACTACGAGACGGATGAGATAAAGGAAAGCTTTTATTCGGGCGGGCAGACCGTAATGCAATTCAAAGATTACGCCGGCGAATACTGCTACATCGCATGCGTTCCTTTGACCGATAAGACAAGCGATTTGCACTTCATCGCATACATTCCTTCATCTTCTCTCGAGACTGCACAGACCGACAACATCATGATTGCAATCGTGACGGTAGGCATGCTTCTTATCCTTGCTTTCAACATTCTTTACATTATCGATATCAACAGGAGACTTCGCCGCAGCAACGAGCTTGCTAATCAGGCAAGCAAAGCCAAGACTGACTTCCTGTCTTCTATGTCACACGACATCAGAACACCTATGAATGCAATTATCGGCCTGACCGCCATCGCATCCAAGAACACAGACGATCCGGTCCGTGTCAAAGACTGCCTCGATAAGATTTCTCAGGCCGGCAAGCATCTTCTGACACTCATTAACGACATCCTGGACATCTCAAAGATTGAGTCCGGTCGTTTCTCTTTAAGCCCCACGGTATTCTCTTTGAAGAAGATGATTGACAATGAAATCAACATCATCCAGCCTCAGGTTAAGCAGAAGAATTTAACGCTTGAGGTCAACACCGATAAACTCAATCACGATCTTGTTTACGCAGACGAATTAAGACTTAATCAGATATTTATAAACATCCTATCCAATGCCGTGAAATACACGCCCGACGGTGGCAGTGTCACAGTCACGGTAGAAGAGAAGATTTTCGCGAATCAAACGGACAAAACACATCTGTCTTACAAAGTACAGGACACAGGTATCGGCATGACGCCCGAGTTCATGAAGACTATGTACGAGCCGTTCTCGAGAATGGTTGACACCAGAATCGATCAGACGCAGGGTACGGGTTTGGGACTTGCAATCACGAAGAAAATGATTGATCTCATGGGAGGCTCCATCGACTGTATAAGTGCACCGGGCAAAGGCTCGACGTTTACAGTAAACCTTGAGCTTCCGATTGCAAGAGACAAGAAGCGCGAATCGGAGGACACCGAAGCCACAAGCGGACTTGAAGGCTTAAGGCTTCTTGTTGCTGAAGACAACGACATGAACTGGGAGATTATAAACGAGCTTCTGAGTATGCACGACATCGAATCCGAGCGTGCTGCGAACGGCCAGATTGCACTAAATATGATTGAGGACAAACCCGCGGGTTACTTCGATGCGATTCTGATGGACGTTCATATGCCCGTTATGGACGGTCTTTCTGCAACATCTGCCATCAGGCAGCTGAGCGACAAGGACAAGAATTCAATCCCGATTATAGCTCTAACGGCAGATGCATTTACCGAAGACATTCAGGCATGCCTTAACGCAGGCATGGATGCACATACATCAAAACCGGTCAATATGAAGAAGCTTTTCGAAGCTTTGAGGAAGGTTATAAAGAAGTAAGGAGGAGCAGAGTATGCTTTGGAAAAAGATCACATCGGCATTGCTTACGGCAGCGGTCGGCATGAGCCTTATGTGCGGCTGTACGGCAGATACCGGGGAGACTTCTGACGGTGAGGGGTTCACGCCCGCACTCGACACGAACATTTCGGCTTCATTCACGGTAATCGGAAACTACGATAACTTTGAAGCACTGGAGGCGGCAATCCTGTCGTTCCAGGAAATTTACCCGAACATCGACATCGTCTACGAAAAGCTTGACGACTACAACTCAAACCTAGAGACTCGTCTCGCAAGCGACAGCAGCGTGGGCATGTTCATGATCAACCGCTATAACTTCATAATCAGCCCCGGTATCATCGACTACACCACTGACATAAATACAATTGACATTAACTTCGATGTGATTAACGACGAGGCCGTCAACGGTTGCTACGTGGACGGAAAACTCTTCGGTATACCGCTGTGGTTTAAGTTCTACGGAGTGGTGGTAAATGAAGACCTTATTGCCGAAAATAATCTTACGGTTCCGACCGATTTAAGTGAATTCAATGCATGCTGCGACGCTTTGATCGAGGCCGGTTACACGCCGCTCCAGCAGGCTCCGAATGCGATTGTTAACTACTACCGATCCATGGCAATGAACCTTATCAAAAATAACTGTTCTTCATCTCAGATTGAGTCTTTGCTTAATGGCGAGGAAGGCAGTGCCGAAGTGCTGCGCCCTGTATTCGATCTGATGCTCGAGCACCTCGATAAAGGCTACACTTCAATCGAGAATGCCGCAGGATATGAAGACAACTATAATGCTGCGATTCTTAATTTCTTCGAAGGCGAGACACCTTTCTTAATCGTAACTTCCCAGACTGTCACAGGTATGGAAAAGAGAGAGAGCAGAAGCGAGACGTACAGCGCAAATCCGTTCGAGTACAGCTTCATATTCACACCCTTCACAGACGACGGCGCACTCGTTTACGTAGGCGATGACACGGGATTCGGCCTGAGCAACAACTGCAGTGAATACGATGCGGCGGCAGAGTTCTACCGTTTCTGCTATACAGAGGAAATCTTAAATCAGTTCTCTGAGATTAAGGGCGCACCTTCAACGGCTCTTAATGCCACCAATGAATTGTATTCGAGCATAAATGATATCCCCGACGACCGCATCGCAGTATTCGGAGATTTCAACGATCCGACCAATATTATCGATGATGTTTATAACGATGTATCATCTATGATTTACACAGGTGAGATTACTGATTCTGATACAGCTATTGCAACATTCGAGGAACTCGCAAGAGCGGTCGAATAAACAATTAAACACTTGTCAGTAAATAAAAACCGGACTCTCTTTGAATCCGGTTTTTGTTTTGTGTTGTTTGTATTAACTTACAGATCTTCTTTCTTCGCAAGAGCTTCGAGTTCGGCTTTCCGTGAGGCTTTCTGTGCAGCGATCCTGGCCTCCTGTTCGGCCTGTTCTGCGGCAAGCCTTGCCTCCTCCTCGGCTTTCTGTGCGGCTTCCCTTGCTTCCTGAGCTTTCTTCGCCGCGGCTTCGGCCTTCTCGCGTGCCTTGGCGGCAGCTGCCTTCGCTTCTTCTTCGGCCTTCTCAGCCGCGAATCTCTCGTCTTCTTCGTCCTTCTTCTTCTGAGCCGCTTCGTATGCAGCCTGCGCCTTCAGTGCCTCCGCCTTAGCTTCTTCGGCCTTAGACTTCGCGGACTTCAAAATCTCCTGAGCGTGACCTTCGGCATTCTTTGCTTCCTGCTCGAATTCCTCAGCGGCAAGCTTTGCCTTTTCCTCAGCCTTACGTGCAGCGAGCCTTGCATCCTGCTCGGTCTTCTTCTGAGCCGCAAGCTTAGCTGCTTCCTTTGCCTTCGCTGCAGCCGCCTTAGCGACTTCCTCGGCTTTATTAGCCGCAGCCTGTGCTTCTTCCGCTGCTGCAAGAGCTGTCTTAAATTCCTTCTCCGCAGCCTCGGATGCCACAACAGCTTCCTTCTCAGACTTTATAGCATGCTCTTTGACTTCACCGGACTTCTGAACCGCAAGCTGGGCTTCTTCAGCCTTCTTCTGAGCACTCTCAACTTCCTTCAAAGCCTTGCTCTCACGACTCTTTGCCTGATCAAATTCGAGCTTTGCCTTCTCAGCCGCAAGAGTTGCGGCTGTCTTAACCGATACCTTGGATGTTGCCACAGCAGAGTTCGAAACACTCGTTGCCGCCTTGGCATTCGATGATGAAGCCGTAGCCGTCGAGGCAGCAGCTGACGCTGCCTTCTGATTTGCCGCCACCTGTGCTCTGTTAATCGACGCAGATGCGGGGCGCTTTATCGGTGCTCGAAGTGTCGGAAGAGACTGACTGTCGGTCTTCTTCTCCGTATCGCTCTTCGCTTCGGATTTGCGCGCAGCTTCCATCGCCTTTCGTGCTTCTTGCTGTGCCCTTGCAGCTTCCGCGCGCTCTCTGGCGAGAGTTGCCGCAGGCGAATTTGTTACCGCCGCTGCGATGTTGCGCTTCTTCTCAGCAGTGCTTCCCGGTCTGCTTCCCGAGACTTCACCTGCCATGGAAAGCTCCACCGCAGGCTCACTCTTCTCCGCAGGACTCTTACCCTTAAAAACATTATCCAGAATACTTCCCATAACTACCACCCTGTATATCTTCGTGATTCCGTAAAATGTTAAATTGAACTGATATTTAGATTATACTTTGTAAACAAAATATTTCAAGGTTGTTTCTAAGTCGTTAACAGATTTGCACAAAAAGAGGGCTCAGATTTCAATCTCTTCGTCCGCGTGAAGCCTTACCTTCGTATAAAGAATAACCTCATCACCCTCGCGCAGAATCAAGTCGCCGTTCGGAATGACCGTCCTGCCGTTGCGCTTAATCATGATGATGAGCGTCTGCCTTGAGATATCGAGGTCTTTAATCATGACTCCGTTCCAAGGGTGATCTTTCTTAAGGACAATTTCTTTAAGGTTAATGGGTGTGTCGTTCTTTATGGACTCAGCTCCGATTACAATCTTGTCGCCTGCTTCGAGCACGGTATCACCGCGGGGAATAATCGTGTCGTCTCCACGCTGAATTACAGCAATAATCGCACCTCTGGGAATCCTTAAATCCTTGACGCTTCTGCCGACCCAAGCATCTTTCTTGGTGAGCACTATCTTAATGAAGTGAATGCTCTCCTCGGTCGCGTAGTCTCCGATTCTCTTAAGACGCGTGTACTGCTCAACGAATCCGGCAGAAATAATACCCGTGGGGATAGCAACCATACCGACGCCCAGGAATGTTATAAAAATGCCAAGTATCTTGCCGAGCGTCGTTACCGGATAGATATCGCCGTAGCCTACCGTCAGAAGCGTTGACGCCGACCACCATATTCCCGAGAAAGCATTCTCGAAAACATCCGGCTGCGCGGTATTTTCGATGCTGTACATACACATGCTCGAAGAAAGCATCAGGACTACAATGATGAACACGGAACTTAAAAGCTGCTTCTTCTTGCTTGTGATAACTTCGGTGATGACGTTGAAGGAGTCGTAGTAAGCGTTGATGCGGAACAGGCGCATGATTCTTACCACGCGGAACATTCTGAAGGCCGCGAGACCTGCCGGGAAGAATATCGGCAGATAGTAAGGCACCACAGACAGGAAGTCGATTATACCGAAGAACGAAAAGAGATATTTTACGAGTGCCTTGTGAGGCGGCAGCTCAGGGTAAAGCTCCCTTGCCGTAATTATTCGAAGGATGTAATCTATCGCGAAGAATGCAACCGTGACGGCCTCAACCTTGGACAAGATATTGCCGTATTCCGCACTGATATTGTTGAATGTATTGAGGATGGTTGCCGCGAGATTGATGACGAGAGCGGATGTGCTGATGACATCGTAAGCCTGGTTTACGGGCTCATCGACAACGCCGACCGACACCATGCGGAATAATTTATAGCGAAACTTGTCCCAGTCTTCCCTGCTCATACTTCCAAAGATTAACATAAATCCTTTATTTTGTGAAAAAGCCCCGTGTCCTTACGGATACAGGGCTTTTATTCTGGAGCCGATTGCGAGACTCGAACTCGCGACCTGCTGATTACAAATCAGCTGCTCTACCAACTGAGCTAAGTCGGCGTACGCGTGAAATTATATGGGAGGACCCCGTTCTTGTCAAGCGAATAATTGACAATATTCTTATATAAAAATAAAATTATTCTCAAGTTAAGATTCTCCACGGAGGTAAATTTTATGGCTGAAAATAAATGGACATGCGAATGCGGTCAGGAAAACACAGGCAAATTCTGCGTAAGCTGCGGCAAGTCGGCACCCGAGATGCCCGCTGCTCCGGAAGCTCCTGTTGCTCCTGAAGCTCCCGCTGCACCGGAAGAGCCCGCAGTTTCAATCGACGATATCACGGAGCCTGTGGCTCCCCTTGTAGGCGAAGAGGAAGTCAAGCCCGTTTACGAAGCTGACAAGCCCGCGAAGGTTGACCCGGATGACTTTAAGCCGGTTGAGCCCGACCACTCACCCAAGCCCGCTCCTTCCGCAGGCCCTGTTCCCGGTGACACCTCTGATCCGGATAACTTCGTTCCGGCACCCATGCACCCCGAGAAGAAGACAAATCAGAATTACGGATCCGCTCCCGCTTCGTCATCATCTTCCGAGCCCGGCTACACGCAGGCTCTGATTGGTATGATTCTCGGCATCTGCAGTATCGTTTTGCTCTGGGTTCCGATTCTTGCCACAGGTCTTGCAATCGCCGGTCTTATTCTTGCTATTGTTTCCAAGAACAAGGGCTACGAGGGCGGTATGAGAAAGGCGGCTTTGATTCTTTCAATCATTGCAATCGTTCTTTCAATTCTCGGTACAATCGGCTGCTTCGCATGTCTCGCAGCTGCTGCAACAGCCTGATTCTATAAATGTTTCCCTTTATCGAGATTGCCGACAGAGCAATTCCGACTTATGGATTAATGGCGGCCGCAGGTATAATCTGCGGCCTGCTTTTTGTTTACTTCAAAAGTATTTTCCTTAAGAAAAACAATTCTTCAATCGACCCCGAGAACGCCGTCTTTATTTACATATTCGGCGTCGTAGGTGCGGGCGTCGGCGCGAAGGTTTTGTATCTTTTATTAAATTTAAAATCGCTTGCCGAGGCAATCAGAACAACCGGCTTTATTAATGCCGTAACAACTTATCTCGAGGGTGGCATGGTCTTCTACGGAGGCCTCTTCGGTTCGATAATAGCAGCTTTCATCACCGCACGTTATCTTAAAGAAAACATAAGAAACTATTACCCCTCGCTCGTCCCCGGAATTGCAATCCTTGCAATGTTCGGACGCATAGGATGCTTTCTTGCGGGCTGCTGCTACGGCAAAGAGACCGATAACTTCGGCGTCATATTCCCCTTAAATTCTCTTGCTCCTTCGGGAGTAAAGCTTATTCCCGTGCAGCTTTACGAAGCGCTTTTCGAACTCTTGGCGATTATTGTCTTAAACATTATTTCCGCGAGGAAACCTTCGGTTAACCCCAAGCTTCTTAAGGGCTACCTAATCTCTTATGCGCTCTTGCGATTTTGTCTTGAATTCTTCCGCGGCGATTTGGAGAGAGGCGGATTCGGACCTTTATCCGTTTCCCAGTGGATAAGCCTTATGCTTATTGTATTCCTTCTTGTGCGCAGATTTTTTCTGCCCAGGAGCAAATCAAATTAATATTTTCCTCCACCGCGTTTCCGGAGCCTCTGTTATAAATATAAATCGGTTCATTTATACGTGACAGAGGACACAGACTCTTCAGATCGTGAATTACATAGCGGTAGATGCCGCCGGTCGTAAAAAACGGATAAATCTTTACGCCGCGAAGGTCATTTCCCTTTAAAAAATCGGAAACCTCCGGTGGCAGTCCGGCATTTTGAACGGGCGTCCCGAACACAATGATGCCGTGGCTTTTTATGTCGCACTCATCGCCAATTTCCCCGCACCCGCACTTAAGCTTCCGGGCAATAATCTCCGCAGCCTGCTTCGTCGTCCCCGTACGCGAAAAATAAACCACCAAAATCTTAGTACGCATAAATTAAAGTAACTCTTTTCCCTCACTCATTAAATTCACGATATTGAGGTGTCTTATTCCGCTTCTCCTTTGTAAAAGTGTGTCCATTGTTATGAGGTATTTAGAGTAACCGTCCGCTATCTTTTCAAGCGGTCGGTACTCACGTTCCTCGGTTATATTCTTCCCTTCATCGTCGTAATTATCATTGTCGATAGTTCTTGCTATCTGAACATACGCATAGTTCTGGTTTCTGTCCCGAAGTATAAAATCCACTTCCAAAGACCCGATCTTCCCTATACTCAGTTTATAGTCGAGACTTCTGGCATAGTTATAAAAAATATTTTCAAGCACGGGACCGTAATTTATACGATTATCTGTGTTACGGGCAAAGTAAAAACTCAGATCCGTAAGATAGTATTTTTCTTCGCCGTTTAAGGAGCGTTTGCTCTTCATATCAAACCTTGTACATTTAGAAACAATTTTTGCATCCACGAGTATCGAGAGGTAATTATATACGGTCTCTTTTCTTACTGTCTCGCCGGTTTGCTTTTCGAGGTATTCACACATCTTTTTGATGGACATGGTCGCACCAAAATTGTTAATGATGAATGTTTGTATCATATCGAAAAGCTTTTTCTTGCGAATCCTTTTATTCCTTCGAATATCTTTCTCGTATATCTCGTTAATAACGTCTTCCGTGTAGCGTCTCTTGTCTTCAAAAGACTCATACTTTACGGCTTGAGGAAATCCCCCTTCAATAATGTAATTGACAAACTCTCTTTGAATATCCGGTGTCTCTGTTTGCCCGTACATTAACTTCATATCAAGATATTCGCTGAACGTCAGCGTTGATATTTCAAACTCAAGATAACGTCCTACCAGTTTGGTTACCAATTCTCCGGAGAGCATATAACTGTTGCTTCCGGTTATAAAAATCGAATATTCTTTCTCTTCCCTGTACGCGTTGATGACTTCTTCAAAGTCTTTTACGTTTTGCACTTCATCGATAAAAATATATTTGACACCTGTAACTCCGAGCACTTTCGCATCTATAGCTTCTTCCAATTCGTCTGCGGTTTTTATGCTCTTATAAGGCCGCCGATCAAGATGAATAAACATTATGTTTTTATGTTGAATTCCTTGTTCGACAAGCTCATCCTGTATCATTTTTAAAATTGTTGATTTGCCGCATCTTCGTACACCGGTAATAACTTTTATCATTTCCGTGTCATGATAAAATCCCCTGATTTTTCTGAGATAGTTTTCTCTCTTGTAATAATCCGCCATATTAAAATCCCGCATCTGTTAAATTTCTTATCTTGTGGCAATGTTATTTTACTACGAAATCCCGGGTTTATCCGAACTTTTTTTAATTTTTTTCAAAATATTTCGGTTGTGAGCAGGTTTTGAATTTAAATAACAACTGATATCAAAAGCGACCTAATGATATAATAATTCCATGGCCGTAATTACTATCTCAAGACAAACCGCGAGCCTCGGAGACGAGCTTTCAAATTACCTCTCGACCAAGCTTAACTGCATGGTCATCACGCGCCGATATGCGATGGAGAATTTTTTCGAAGGCTTAAGTGAGCACGACAGCGAACAGCTTGAAGACAGTGCGAAGTTTTTCCTCACGAAGATGCCCGGAAGCGACAAGACATTCAAGGAGATTCTCGCGCAGAAAATAAACGAACTCGCAGACTCGTCAGAAAACTTAATTGTCCTGGGACTCGGCGGATGCGCTATGCTCATGGGCAGAGACGATCTCGTTAACCTCAGGGTTGTCGCGAGCAAAGAAACACGCACGGATCGCACGTCCAGAAGATACAACGTCTCGAAGGAAGAAGCCGAATCGCTGCTGTCCATAGGAGACCGTAAGCACAAGAGGTTTGTAAGCATTGTTTTCGATAAGGATCTGGGCGAGAATGAGCTTTATGATTTAACCTTCAACACGGATATTTTATCGGTCGAAGAGTGCGCGGCTGCAGTTCTCGCGCTGTGCGAGAAGAAGAGCGAGAGGCTTAAGATTTCGAAGGAAACCGAGCAGGACGATTCGATTGATCATCAGACACGCACCGTCGTATTTAAGAACGAGACAGAAGAAGAATTCGCACGGATTCTCGATATGTACAATATCGAATGGATGTACGAGCCCAAGACTTTCCCCATTGAATGGGACGCGGAAGGAAACATCCGGATGGCCTTTTCGCCGGACTTCTACCTGCCGCGCTTCGACCTCTACCTTGAGCTTACGACGATGGAGCAGAAGTACGTCACGAAGAAGAACAAGAAAGCACGCATGGTGATGGAGCTGTACCCCGGCACCAACGTCAGAATCGTGTACAAGAAAGATTTCCAGCAGTTGGTCGAGAGACTAAAGCAATTTGGAGGCTGATTATGGCTTTTGTGCTTGAAGACAATATCGAGATTGAGCGAAAAGTCTTCTCGGAAGACGAGATCCGCGAGAGAATCAATGAGCTCGGAAAACAAATTACCGAGGATTTCGCGGGAGAAGAACTCATCGTAATCGGTGTCATTAAAGGATCTTTGTATTTCTTTTCAGATTTGACGCGTGCAATTGACCTGCCCATCAAAATTGACATGATCGGCTTCGGCAACATTCCCGACACCACATCAAAGACGGGTATCGTAAGAATTACAAAAGACATCGATCTCGACATCGCGGGCAAGCATGTGCTCGTTGTTGAAGACGTAATAAGGACGGGGCTTACCACGGCGTATCTCATCTCAAGTCTTGAGGCCAAGCGCCCCGCCGACATAACTCTTGCAACCATGCTTTTAAATCCGGACCGTCTTCTCATGACAATCCCGGTTAAGTACTACGGCTTCGAGATATCGGACTCCTGGCTACTCGGGTATGGACTCGACAGTAAAGAAATCGGTCGTAACCTCCCATACATCGCGGAACTCAAGCGCAAGGACTGATGATACGCTTCCGGTAAAATTTCAAGTAAATTTAAGGTTGATTTAAGGTTCGGATTATATTATAAATTAACCCTACCGAAAGGAAGTTCAATCATATGTCACTATTCAAAAAGATTAAAGACAGCAAGGACAGACCTGAACCCCCGAAGGGTAAGGACGGCAAGATGATGCCTCCTCCTGACGGTAAGGAACCTCCGAAGGATAAAGACGGCAAGATGATGCCTCCTCCGGACAGAAAATAAGCCCGATCCACCCAATATCATATATGGTTGCCGAGACGTTCCCCCAAGTATTCGTTAAGGCGACCCTCTAATATCACCCGGACGTTCCCCCAAGTATTCGTTCGGGTGATTTCTTTTTATTTTCAAATGCATCTTCTTTTAAAGTGAAATCAATATATGTTTCTTTAACATTGTTAATTAACAGGATGTTGTGGTTCGTTATCTCTCCTGCCGGCAAAAGTGCTATAATTCCTGTCATCATGACAAACAGAATTCTTACAGCAAAAATCGCAAAAGCGGCGGACGTTTATGCCATAAACACAATAGGCATTCCGTCTCTTACACTGATGGAAACCGCCTCCTCGAAGGTATGCGGCAAGATTACAAGCGACAACCCGTTGATAATAGCGGGCGTCGGAAACAACGGCGGTGACGGCGCATGCATAGCAAAAATTTTACTTAAAGAAGGCCGCCGGCCAACGCTCTTTATATGCGGTGATTTGAAGAAAGCTTCGTGGGAATTTCTGCGTCAGTTCTCGGAGGTGAAAAGACTTGGCGGAGAAGTGGTGTTCTACGAAGAAGAAACGAAGCTTCCCGGGGACAGAGAAATTATTGATGCGGTATTCGGGATTGGCCTTAGACGCGAGGTCGGCGGTATATATAAGCAACTGCTTTGTGAGGCTTCAGAAAGTAACCCGCAAAAGGTCATTGCCATCGATATGCCAAGCGGCATAAACACAGATACGGGCGAAGTTATGGGAACCGCCTTAAAAGCTGATATTACGGTCACTTTCGGCTACATCAAGGCCGGCCTTATTAAAGGACGCGGCCCCGAATTTGCCGGTGAAATTTTTGTTGAAGATATCGGCATCCCTGAAGAAGCGTATCTTGCGGCGGAAAAAGAAATGGGACTCAGCTGATGAGCGAAGCCATCATTCCTGTACCGGCCAGAATGGCGAAGATGATAATCATCAAAATAAGGTAGCAGAAATATGAACGCGCAAAGTTCTTGACGTTAACATTGGAATGCGCGAACGAGAAAATCAAAAGGAAAATAAAGCCTATAATCGGAATCGAGAAAAGAACCTCGTAACCGAAGTATCCCCACATAGAAATCGGCTTATAAGAATCGGGAATGTTGTTGTCTGACATAATAAATACCTCCCAATGTTGTCTTACCTGAATATTAACAGTTCGAAGAGATTGTGTCTATAACACTCCTCTTCCATGCGGCGAAAAAGTAGATATTTTCGGCGATGGCGGTCAAAGTCCAGGAGGCGGCGTAAAGGCTGTAAAGCGAGATTATTGTGTGGAAGTGTGCGAAGATTGTGAGCACCCACAACACTCTGAACACGCACGATCCCATGATTACTATTATGGTCGGAGCGACTGCTTTGCCGATGCCCCGGGAAGCCGCTATCGCGTTATCCATGAACGCGCTTATCCAGTAGCTTAAAGCCATCACTATAAGTCTGTCGCGACCTGCTTCGATGACAGCGGATTCATTCGTGAAAAGCGCGAGAAAAGGTCCCGCGAATATAAGAAAAAGAGAGCCGATAATGATGCCTGCCACGGACGATATTGCGAGGCTCACGTAATAACTTTTAATAACACGCTTCGTCTGTCCCGCACCGTAGTTACAAGATACGAAAGCCGCACATCCCGCGTAAACCGCCGCCATAATGTCATAAGTAAAACCGTCCGCATTCTGAGCCGCAGCATTGCCTTCGACGATAACCGTGTCAAAGCTGTTTACCGCCGACTGGATGAAAAGATTTGCCAGTGCAAATACGGTGTTCTGGAACGCAGCCGGGAGGCCGAGTGCGAGGATTCGGCTGGCAAGTCTTTTACTTATCAAAGATGAACTTAAAGTCAGTTTCGCGACACCCGAGGATTTAAGCAGTACCACACAAATGGCCACTGCAGATCCCGTCTGCGATATAGCCGAGGCAAGTGCCACGCCCGCTTCTGCCATTTGAAAGACAATTACAAAAATCAGATTCATGCCAACATTCGACAGTCCCGCGATACTTAAGATAAAAAGAGGGGTCTTCGTGTCTCCTTTGGCATCAAGTACACCCGCGCCGAAGTTATACACAGCCAATGCCGGAAGTCCCGCGGCATAAATCCTTAAGTACCGAACCGCGCCGTCTAAGAGTTCTTCTTTGGTGCCGAGCAATTCAAGCACCGCTCTGGCCGGCAGAAATGCCAGCAGAAAGAGCAGCACGCCCTCAACCAATGAAATTACAAACGACGTCGTCACGCACGATTTAACGCCTTCCTCGTCGCCTGCACCGATGTGTCTGGCGGTAATTACGTTGACACCCGTACCCATGCCGAGTGCGATGCCGACGAAGAGCGTGACAAGAATCGTTGTGGAACCGACGCTTCCCAGAGCGGCAGATCCCGCGAACTTACCGACCACGGCAACATCAGACATGTTAAAGAGCACCTGAAGCACGTTTGTGAGCATCAGGGGCACTGAGAATTTCATGAGATTACTGAAGAGCGAGCCCTCCAGCATTGATACTGAATGTGAATTAGAAGCGGACATCGTCGAAAAAGCTGTTACTCGAGCTCGATCTCCCGTAATTCTTTGGGAGGAATCTGCCGCGAGGACGTGCTTACCGAGCGCTTAACCTCGTTTGCCGCCTTGTTGATGGGGATAACCGTACCCGCACCGGCGATGCATCCTCCGGGACAGCCCATGCCCTCGATAAGGTATCCGTTCATCTTGCCGTTCTTGGCCGCCTGCAGGATTTTCTTACAATCCGCAAGTCCCTCGGCGTGCTCTATCTTAATCTCCGTTCCGGGATAGTATTCGTTTATGCACTTCTCGATAGCTCCCGCGACACCGCCCGCAACTCCGTATCCGCGACCCGCACCGGTCGCATCGTGAAGCGTATGTGCAGCATCAAGCTCATTGGGATCGATGCCTCTCGCCTCGAAGATTGCCGCGAGCTCCTCGTACGTTATAACAAAATCAACATCGCTTCTTACATGTCTTCTCGACGCCTCAAGCTTCTTGGCCGCACAAGGTCCGATGAAAACCACACGACAGTCGGGGTGCTTCTGCTTAACGGTTCTTGCCGTCGCGACCATCGGCGTCAGGGAGTTCGAGATGCTGTCCACGGTATCGGGGAAATAAATTCTTGCAAGCATCGCCCATGCCGGACAGCAGGACGTCAGGAGGAATGGCAAATCACCTTCAACCACTTCCTTTACATACTGATGCGCCTCCGTGACCGCACCCATATCGGCACCGAGAGCCACTTCAAACACATCGAAAAATCCGAGCGACAGCAGAGCCGCTTTCATATTTCTGGGGCCTACGTTCGGACCGAACTGACCGACGAACGAAGGTGCAATTATACAGGCTATTCTGTCGCCTCGCTTAAGAGCCTGAATAAGCTGGAAAATCTGCGACTTATCAGCGATTGCACCGAACGGACAGTTAACCATGCACATACCGCAGGAAACACATTTCTCGGGATCAATCTTGGCGCGCCCCAGTTCATCGCTTGTGATGGCTCCGACTCCGCAGGCATCCGCACAAGGTCTTGTCTGAAAAGACACTGCATCGTACGGACAAACTGATTTACATCGTCCGCATTTTACGCATTTTTCCTGATCAATATGAGATTTGCCGCCTTCGGAATAGATGGCACCCTTGGGACAAACTTCCATGCAGGGGTGTGCCGTACATCCGCGGCAGGCGTCACTGATTGTATATTTCTTGACCGCGCAGGCATCGCACGCCGATGGGATTACCTGCATGAGCGGCGGCTCGTAGTATTTATCCGCGATATTACTTGCGGCAAGTCCCGCGGTTACGTGAACGGGATGGTCTTCCGGGCGAAGCGACAAACCCATCGCAAGCCTTACACGTTCGGATGCGACCGCACGCTCACGCCAGATGTTTTCTCTGTACTTAGGTTCATCACTCGGGAAAAGCTTATATGCTATCGCCTCGATGTCACTTTGAACATTCTCCGAATCGAAAGCAACCTTCGCCACTTCCGTAAAAACCTGCCGTCTTAATCTTCTGACGGTTGTATCAAGACCTCTCTCCATAAGCCGCGACCTCCGCACCCAAATTGTACCATGTGCCCCGCTACAGGAAAATGCGCGAATGATGCTTGAATCTTAATGTAATCTTACTTCCCGTGCTTTTCGCCTGCTACGAGCTTATCCGTAAATTTCCGGAAGAAAGCTATCAGTGGCCCCATAAAAAAGGCTGTAATTATCGTGCCGATTCCGACGGTCTGAAGCAGCGCGCCCGATGTCGTTAGGTCCCCGTCAGACAGGAAGCAAAGTATGCCGCCAACAATAACGCATATAACGTCGCTTACGATTCTGCAAATGTGAAAAGGCACGGGGGTTCGCTCAGATACGGTAAGCGCCACGGCATCATACACGGAAACACCCATATCCGCAGAAAAATAAAGAGCCGTCGCGGCACATATAATTACGACCGCGACGACGAGCAAAATCAGCCTGATCACTATCGTTCTCTCGGGCAAAAGCGCACCAAAGAACGCCTCCGAGAAGTCGGCCGCATAACCTACGAGAAATATGTTTATGAGAGTTCCAAGACCAATCTTCCTGCGGTTAAAAATCAGCACAAGAACCAGCAGAATCACGCTGATAATCGTGTAGCACAGACCAAAGTCAAGCGAAGTATTGCGCCATATGCCGTGTGCCAATATCTGGAACGGATCCATACCGAGTGCAGACAGCGAGAACAGGCCGACCGACAAGCCCATTACAATGACGCCCACCGCACTCATCCATATTCTTCGAACAGTCATACGTGAAATCATATCTCGATAAACTCCGCTCGCCCGAGCATTTGCATGTAACTTATCACTCCGCCGCCGTCACCGAACTTCTCATCCGTCAGCTGCATTATATCGTAAACCGTACGCTTCCCGTCTATAAGCAGGAAAACATAGCTGCCTTTCTCCTCGAGACTGACGTCCGTAACCTGCGGCCTTCCGAAAAGCTTCTGTGCCACCTTGTCGAAGAATCCCTCGTGCTTAACGTGAAACGTCACAATTCCGGAATTATCCACAGTAAAAGAATGCCTGCCGCTTACGACAGGCACCTTGTTTAAAAAATTTTCGCTGACTTTATTTGTCTTCTTTGACATCACTCTCTGCCTTAGCCTTAGCCTTGGGAGCGGCGTTTACGGAAACTTTGTAAACCGTGATGATCATGATGATAAGAAGCGCGAGGCTGCCGTAAATCTTCGTGTCAACTCCGAGCGTCAGATCAACTCCCAATACCGCAAGGATCGCAAGAACGATTCCGACAAGTCCCTCACCTGCGATGAGACCCGAGGAGAACAGAACTCCCTTATCGGCATCGGAAGCTTCAGTCTTGTTCTTCCTGTTAACAACAAATCTCAAAAGACCTCCGATCATGATGGTCGCGGAGAGCTCAAGAGGCAGATAAAGGCCGATTGCAACGGGGAGTACCGGGACTTTTAAGACCTCAAGAATAAGGGCGATCACAACACCGATGAACACGAGAATCCAAGGAAGATTGCCGCCCATAACTCCCTCGACAATCATCTTCATAAGACCCGCCTGAGGAGCGGGAAGCTCGGCTGTTCCAAAGCCCCAGGCCTTATCGAGGAGAAGCAGAACGCCACCTATTGCAAGTGCTGCAACAACGGCACCGACAATCTCTCCTATCTGCTGCTTCTTGGGTGTAGCACCGACGATGTAACCCGTCTTCAAATCCTGAGAAATATCACCTGCCATGCAAGCGACAACGCAAACGATGGAGCCGATGCAGATGGCACCGACCATACCGTGCGAACCCGTGTCGCCCGTCGCGCGAAGAATCAAAGTTGTAATAAGAAGTGTCGCAATAGCCATACCCGATACAGGGTTGTTGGAAGATCCGACGAGACCGACCATTCTCGAAGAAACCGTCGCGAAGAAGAAACCGAAGACAACCACAAGAATCGCTCCGATTAATCCTACCGGAATAAACGGCAAAGCCCAGATAGCAATGATGCAAATGAGAATACCGATAAGAATTGTCTTAATGCTGAGGTTGCGGTTTGTACGTGTCTCCTCAAACTTCTCCTTGGACTTAAGACTCTTAATCGAATCGGAGAAAGTTGAGACAATCATGGGAAGCGACTTTATGAGGGAAATAATTCCGCCTGTCGCAACCGCACCCGCACCTATATATCTGATATATGTGCTCCAGATACCGGAGGCACCGGAACTTTCGTAAATGGAAGCAATCGTCTCGGAACCCGGATACATTATCGTATCGCCGCCGAAAGCAACAATCAGGGGAATGAGCAGGAACCAGCCGATGAGACCGCCTGCGAACATGTACGATGCAATCTTCGGGCCGCAGATATAGCCGACGCCCACAAGCGCGGGATAGACTTCACAGGACAACTCCGTGTAGAGGAACTTAAAAGGTACCGTTACGACGCTCTTAATGAGTCCCAAGCCGTCGACAATGAACTTAACGACAGCGGAAAGTCCGAGACCCTTAAATACAGAAGATGCCGCTGTGCTTCCCTCTTCACCTGCAAGAAGAACGTCCGCACACGCTGTTCCCTCCGGATAAGGCAAAACGCCGTGCTCTTTAACAATAAGAGCGTTGCGGAGCGGAATCATAAACAGTACACCCAGGATGCCGCCGATCATTGATACGGATGTAATAAGGATGAGGCTCGGTGTGTCCGTAACACCTTCCTTAGCCCACAGGTACAAAACAGGCATGGTGAAAATCGCACCGGCAGCAAGAGACTCTCCCGCGGAGCCGATGGTCTGAACCATGTTGTTTTCGAGGATGGAATCGCGTCTCATGATGAAGCGGATAACACCCATAGAGATTACCGCCGCCGGAATAGACGCCGATATCGTCATGCCTACGCGCAGGCCGAGATATGCATTCGCCGCTCCGAAAATAATCGCGAGCAGGATACCCATTACGACGGAGGTTACGGTAACTTCCTTCGTAATTTTCTCAGCCGGAATGTAGGGCTTAAATTCGTTCGTTTTTTTAGCTTGGTTTTCCACAATATGTCCCCCTCTTCAAAGTAAACATAAGCCCATCAATAATGCGACGGCAATCGCGGAATGTCAATAATATTCCTCATTTGTGCGCCCACTTTTCGATGCTTGTGTGTTAGGATACATCTGAGTATTGAAGAAGAGTTTTAAAAAGATAAGGAGAAAGTATATTGAAAAGCGATTATTTAAAAGCCGTTAAGCTCGGCGAGAAAGAGACAAAGAAGTACCGTAATAACGGACAGTTTCCGTTCCCTTCGGCACTGGAGTATATATTACCGACGCTAAGCAGTCTCACCAAAGAAACGATAGGTATAGTTGACCTGCCCGCAAGCATGATTACGGGCACACTGACGACCGCAAGGCAGCAGGATTTCTCGCCTTCGTTTTATCCCCTAAGAGAGCCCGAGAGTGAGTTCGCAATTAAGTGGGACAGCCTTTACGAAGCGCAGATAAGCGAGGGCATACGCGACCCCATCAAGGTGTATGAATTCATGCAGAAGTTCTACGTTATTGAGGGAAACAAGCGTGTATCGGTGCTAAAGTATTTAAACGCTCCGAGCATTCAGGCAAACGTCACGAGAATTATCCCCCGAGACCTCGACGAGACCGAGCAGGCGCTGTACTCACAGTTCGTTCGTTTCTACAAGGTTTGTCCTCTGTACGAGATTTCCTTCAGCAGGCCCGAGAGTTACACGAATCTGGCGGAGACCCTGGGGCAAACGCTAGATCAGAAGTGGGATGAGGAAGCCGTATCCAACGTGCACTCGGCTTACCTGCATTTCGAGAAGTACTTTACAAAGTTTAACGGCAACGCCCCTCGAAAAGCAGTCGGAGACGCGTTTTTGTCATACATCTACTACTTCTCGCTCGACAGCCTTCTGAACGATAATGAGGCGACCCTCGACCGTCGTTTTAAGAGAATCCAGAGCGAGCTCATAACGGCGCAGAACAAAGCCCGTATCACGTGGCAGGAAACGGTTCCCACGACCGAGAAGAGTGCGGGTATCCTCGATATCTTATCGTCTCCGATGCAGCCCAAGTGTCCGATTCCTCTTAACATCGCATTTATACACGACTTAAATGCCGCGGAATCCGGCCGTATCCACAGTCACGAGCGCGGAAGAATCTGGATGGAAGAGCAGTTCGGAGGCATGGTAAAGACTTATGCTTATGAGAACTGTCTTGAGAATGAAGACTTCGACAAGGCGATTGATGACGCGAGAGCCAAGGGATGCAAGATGATTTTTACCACTTCTCCTGCCCTCCTGCCGAGAACTTTGGTTGCATCGATTCAGCACCCGGATATTTATTTCCTTAACTGCTCGATTAATCTCTCGCATAACGCCGTAAGATCTTACGACGGAAGGATGTATGAATGTAAGTACCTCATGGGCGCGCTCGCCGCATCCTTTGCCGAGAATCATCGTATAGGATATCTTGCGGGAACACCTGTGTACGGCACGATCGCAAATATTAACGCTTTCGCGATAGGTGCTTCGATGATTGATCCTCATATTGAGATTTATCTCAACTGGACTTCGAAGAAGAACAATCGCTGGTACGAGCCGCTTATTGACGCAGGCGTTTCCGTTCTGTCGGATATCGATTCTTTCGGAAGTAATTATGCGATTAAGCGTTACGGCGTTTATAAGTACATGCCGGACGGCAACATCATGCAGCTTGCGGCACCCGTGTGGAGCTGGGGCAAGTACTACGAAGCGATTGTAAGAACCGTTCTGGCGGGCACTTACGACGCACGCGCCCTCTCGAAGAACAACATGTCAATGAACTACTGGCTCGGCATGGCTTCGGGAGTAATCGATATCGAGCTGTCGGACAATTTGCCGTATCAGTCCAAGAAAATGATTGAAGGCTTAAGACGCGCGATTATCGAAGGTACGCTCGAGCCGTTCTGCGCAGAGATGCACAGTCAGACCGGTATCATACACACCGCTGACGAGCCGTCTCTCACGCGTGAAGAAATCCTTACAATGGACTGGCTCAACGATAACGTCATCGGCGAGATTCCTCCCGTTGAGGCCTTGAATGAATCCTCTCAGTCCATGGCTGCCGTCACAGGCGTACAGAAGGACGAGACGCAGCAGGAGGCGCCATGAAAATTCTTTTTCTGGCAGACCATGAAGACCCGGCCTACTGGGACTACTTTAAGCCCGACCGTCTGAGAGATATAGATTTAATTATCTCGTGTGGAGATCTCGATGCGAATTACCTCGAGTTCCTCGTCACGATGACAAAGATTCCTGTCCTTTACGTGCGCGGCAATCACGACTCGGATTACGACAACAACCCGCCTCTTGGCTGCATCAGCCTTGAGGACAGGGTTGTAAAGATAAACGGCTTACGAATCTTAGGACTCGGAGGAAGCATGCGTTATCACCCCACAAGATCCGACATGTTCACGGAATCCGAGATGCGCCGCAGAATAATGCGTGTGCAGCGTTACATCTGGCGCTATCAGGGATTTGACCTGATGGTAACTCACGCTCCCGCCAAAGGTTACGGAGACCTGGAAGACCTGCCCCACCGGGGCTTCGAATGCTTCAACTATTTGCTTAACAAATACCATCCCAAGATTATGGCTTACGGCCACGCTCACAAAGAATACAGTTCAAAGTTCAAGCGCGTTATCGAACACCCCTCCGGCACCAAGCTCATCAACGCCTGGAAGTCGTGTGTGGTGGAGATTGATGTGTGATGCTTTAGATATGAGCTGCAAAAGTAAGCAGTGTATAAACTATAACAACAGATAAATTAATGTACGTTGATTTATTTAATATTTGTTCGCTGTGCTTATTTGGAATGTTAAACAAATGCTTGCCTCGCAATTCAAAAATTAATGATAAAGTCATTAGGATAATTCCGGCGTAAAATATAGAAGTTACCGTTCTCTCTGAAATATTATTCAACCATATTATTCCTATTAGATAACCCTCGGGATTTTTCCAATTGATGAATGTCCCCAAAAGTCCATCCACTATTAACTCATGGACTGTCCCATTAGCAGTGATAATCATTAACATTATCAGATAACCTACATTAACCAACAAGAACGTCAAAGCATTGAAAAGTTTATCTTCAAAAACATATACCGCAAGGCATAAAAACGGGACGACCACAACAAGCCACTGAGGATTGAAACGAATAAAAAACATAAAACAGAAACCCGATAGACAACATATACCTATCCAAGATTTATCTTTATCGGAATTCATGAAATAAGCAAATATGAAAATAATCAGAACAGTAATTATGAATGCAGACGAAGAGTGGCCGGTCGGAAAATAAACTTCCCAAAGTCTTGAAAGATGATTCCATGAATTTTGAGCCTCTTCTTTGACTTCACTATATCCGGACATAAACCGGCAAACTATCGTAATAACCAAGGGAAGAATACTACATAACAATATATTTTTTATAATATCTGAATCTTTTTTCTTCCGTACAAGTAACATCGGAATATAAAACAAAAGCACAAATCCCTTAAAACAAACTGCGATTGAAGTAACAACGGAAAATTTTACATAATCTTTCTTTACGTAAAACCAAATTGCCCATAAGAAAATATATGCTCCTATGATATCAAGCTGTCCAAAACCGACTGCACCGGCGAGAACAAACGCCGAAGACAGATAGAGATTTTTCATACTTCCGGCAGCAGCATCACTTAACCCCATTTGTTTTCCTATTTTTCGAAGACGTTCACCCGCAAGCAAGGCAATGGCACCCAGACAAAGTTTATACCAAAAGGTCTTTAACGCTATAAAAGACGTACCGGCAATGAATTCGACAAAGTATATCGGAAGCAACATTAAAAAGACGGAAAAATAACACAAAATATTATATAAAGGCAAGTAACCGGGTTCATTCTCCACAACAGAGTAGTCAAAGGCAATTTTATAAAAATTTTTAACGTTGCCATCGAACAAACACTTCTTAAACTCATCAGTTATCGTAAGAACAGCATTAACGTCATATGAATATATGAAACACAGACTACAAAACAGAACCATGATGGCGATAAAAATATCCGTGCCATTGTATTTCACTTTGCTATGCATAATGTCCCCCTCTTTGAAGTTGCTAATTAATTATAAGTCTTAGAGTATCGGTTTTGTATCTTTAAAACAACACGCGCCACCAAGTACGCACCGCTCGGTATTGCAAGAAACCACATTACTGATACATACCAAGGTTGACGGTAAACGTACAGGAACGGATACGGTCCTTCCATTACATTGAGGATATTGAGTGCACCCGTGACAATCGCGTAAAGCAGCGTCGGGATTGCCGCTGTTATGCTGTCTCTTGTGGTAAGCGACGAATGCTTTTCGAAAAGGATAAAACTTATGAAAGAAAGTATCGGGCAAAGAATGTGATGTACCGGCATGTTGCCGCGAAGAAGCATCCCCTGCACGCCTTCCGCAAGCTGCCCGGCAAGTATAGTCATGGGAATAAAAACGAATATTACCACTATAAACGTAACCGTCAGACAAACGGTCGCAGTGTAGCGAAGAAGCTGAGATATGCGCCTTTCCGGATTTATGAGATATACCGCTGATGCTATGAGTGCGAGGTAATTGCTGAGCACCGTGTACATCTCAAGGGACCCGAAATTTTTGTTCCACAGCATTGCCACAAGACAGACGGCCTCGGCGATGAGAATTATTGTATTGAAGATTTTTGCTGTTGTCCGAGGTTTCATAAAAAAAGTATAACAGTTTTATGTACTCTACACACCCCGAACAAGCGCTGCAGATACTCACAGGAGCTTTAGCTTTCGAGGATAAAGACAATCGAGGTCGCATCAAATAAGAAGGAGATTCTGACTTCTTCCGCAGGCGTTAGCCGAGGACCGAGTCAGAATCTCCTTCTTATTTGATTGGCGGAGCCGGTGGGATTCGAACCCACGTCGAGCAATTTTACTCATCACGAACCCCTTTAAAATCAAGGTTTTGCGAACTGCGTTTTGGCAATTTTTACCGAAGGTGTACCAAAACGGTGTACCAAAAAGAACATTTTGGGAAATAAAAAATGCCTCGGAAATCCGAGGCATTTATGTCGAAATTGAATTAGGTTGTAAGAAGTGCTGTCCACGTGTTTTTGCCAACGATGCCGTCGACTGTTAAGGAATGAGCCTTTTGGTAATCTCTGACAGCTATGTTCGTCTTAGTGCCGAAGTCACCGTCTATGGACAGACTGTAACCCTTGCCGTTAAGAAGCCTTTGCAGGCTCTTAACCTCACTTCCTTTACTCCCTTTGGATAACTCGGTAAGTTCAATAGTCACTTTCTTCACCTCTTTCTCGGTTTGATCGGTCGCATTATTCCCCTTATATCGAAGCACATAAGTCCAACCCTTAGAGTATCGATAATAAGACCGCTTGCAGATTTCCTTTCCGGTTTGGTCTCCGGTTTTCCCTCCGGTAGTCTTACCACGTTCATCAATTGATGCGTGAACCAGCTCGGAGGAACTTGTCATTAGGGCTGTATGATACTTAGGATGCAAAAGAACATCGCCACGCATCAGGCTGCCGTCCGTAACCTTTTCGAAACCACACTTAATGAAGTTTGAAAGCATGTTGCCGGTGTACGTTGCACCGGCAGACTTAACCTTAATACCCGCCTGTTCAAAAGCAGATATAACAAGAGAACTGCAGTCGTAATCCGGACCCCATCGTTTGACCTGGTCATAGCCGTGAGTATCATCCGCAGCTATCGCCTCTGCCCACTCGACCGCCTTTTCAACTTTTAAATCAATTGCCATGGTTTCCGCCTCCGGAGCTGTCGGCAAGACCCTCGCCGATAACATATCCAATCACTGTAGCACCTGCCATAACGATTGAACTTACCTGTGCTGCCACACTCTCGGAGTGTCCAAAAGCGATTAACAGCATAGAAATAAAAGAAGCTATGGATAACCATAGCTTCCTACTGGTGAGCTTCCGCTTGATGTTAATTTTGTTCATCTGTGCTTTTCCTCCATTTTATTCTCAAGATTCGCCACGTCCGAGTGCAGTTCATCAATCTGCGACCATACCGTCTTGATGTCACGCTCGGCAAGTGCCATGCGCTCGACGACCGTGTTGTGTTTATCGACCTTCTTCTCAAGTTGCTCGATGCGATAGACCGTCAGTCGATTGCTGATGAGTATTCCACTAATCGACCCGACAGCCGTTCCTATTAGACTTATGATGCTCGTAAGCATCTCCGGAGATATCGTCATTATTCCACCTCCGTAATCTCATACGTCAGCTTCATTGTAAGGTCTGCAGTCTTAGTGACAGACTCGGAGAGATTGTTGACGGTGGATATCCAGAGAGGACTGAGAGCTTGACAATAGAAGTATCCGGCGCTGGCACTACGGCTCCATATCGAAGCGAGCATTCCATTGACACTTCCTCCGAGAAGGCTCTTATAATTAGACCTTCCTTCGATTGCAGGAGCGCGATAGAACTTGTCTCCCTGAATAATGAGCGAGACGTTCTGACCTGACAGTACGCCGAACAGTTGGTCGGACTCAGCTCCAATATGGTAAAAACTTATGCCCGCCGAGTTGCTTGCCCATGTCATCGCATCGACGTTCTCAAGCTCAGTGATATCTGCCGAGTTCGTCATGTTAATCTTATATATCACGGTCTTGCCAACAGGCATGATGTAGACGTAATCGCCAAGAACGCCATGATAAGATGCGTTCGGCGCGAGCAAGTCATTCGTCTCGACTGTGACAGTCTCTGTGACTGTAAGGTCGATATCTTCGCTCGTCCAGTCACTGAGGTTAATCTTGACGATTTTTATTTCCTTGCTGTAGGGCAAGATGCAATAGAGATATCCCGAGTCAATCGTCGCGCCGAACGACGCGGTTGATGTCGATAAGTCAAGACTGGTGCTTATCGTGTGAGTCTCGAGAATGCTGTCGGCGTTCAGATGTAACTTGCACTGATTGACTCTTATCTTCTTGACGATGATTGCAGAGTCGTCGCTTGAATATTCCGCAGTATAGACCACATCTTCTTCGGGTGAATATATTCCGACAGTCGTCTGACTTAGCCAGTTAGCCGAATTAGCCACGTCCGACGCCACATAAGTCGGAAGATATAACCCTGTCTCACCCGTATATAGACCGTTGTAACCGTTCACATCATGCGTCAGACAGACGCTCTTAATGATGCCATTTCCCTGAGACGTTGCCCAATCCCAGACATATCTATATCCGTTGGTGATGATTCCCGATTCCGTAGCATTCGGATTACCACGGGTCAAGACATCGCCCGAATACGCAGTCTGACCCGCGTGAGCTGTAAGCGTCGCAGTTGAGGGAAGCTCTGTCGGAACTCCGCTTGATGTGTCTATCTCCTCAGGAAGCAGGAAACAACCTGCGAAGTAGTCATTCGCCGTGAACGGAGACTGAACGCCTCCGTTCGCACGCAGAAAAGTCGCATTGACTAGGTTCTGAAGTCCGGCTGTCACCGTGTTGTCTTTCTCGACCCGGTGCACGACTTTGCCGTTTCTCATCAAGTCTATGCGAGTATGTCCGTGAAACTGACTGACCTTGCTGTTCGCCGACGGCGTTCTTGTAATAATGTCATGTAGATTCATATATGACCTCCTGAGAGTGGTTATTCAGACTTGAACGGGAAGAAGACACATGACCTGACCGTCCATGTCGCTGATGAGCTATCCGTCGTGATGACGACCTTATCTCCCGTTGATACCGTGAACGTGTGACAGGCAACTGCATAAGCTGTATATGCCGGAATCGAGAATACCGTGTAATCATTGATATTAATCTTGATAGAGCTTCCCGATTCTGTTCCACGATTCGCGAATAGATATATCTGTCCGTCTGAGGGAGCCGTGTAAGAGATTGTCGATTCAGATGTCGGCCGAGTTGCCGAGGATATAATTCCCTTACCGTCCGTATAATCGGGAATCCCTGCTTTGTAAACAATCTCCTTCTGCAAGCTGTCAATGTCGCTCTCTGCCGTGTCAACTCTTCCCGTAAGCGTCGTCAAGTCACTTGCAGTAGCATCTGCGTTTGAATTGACCTCGTTGATTGCTCCGGTCAAGCTCTTAGCCTCGGTCTCAAGGTCGCTCTCGAACTCCGTGTCCGTGGCGATGTGAGACGCTATCTCACTCATGCTGACCTTTCGCGAAGCATATCCCGTGTCGCTTGAACTATTCGGGATAGACGTCTCGAACAAGTCGCTTGAGGTCGTAGCCTCCGCTGTCGTCAATTCCGATATTCTCTTAGAATCTGCCATATACTCTTATCCTCCTTGCGTAAGTCTTGTAGATTCTCCGTCTTCTGTAATGCGACTCACTTCAGAGTCGTCTGTGCTGTCTTCCGTCACCCTCGTGTAGACCTGCCATTGACATATAAGCGTCATAGAGTCCGAAGCGACTGCGACCACGTCAGAGCCGACTTGAGCCGTGGAATACTCATCGCTTGCCGTGACCTTAGTCGGCGTCTGGAATGTAATAGAGCAATTATCCGAAGTGACTGCGACGATGCCGTCAATGATTGAGGCGGCCGTGTATTCGTCAACCAGAGTAAGTATTCCATCCCAGGAAACAGATGCGGACATTTTCTGACCGGTCAAAAGTGCGTGCACATCTCCCACTCCCAGAACAGCCGTTCCGGAAGAGATGCTCATACGCACTTCCCATATGTGAACCTTTGAGGCGTCTGTGTTAATCCAGTACTGCGTTCCCAACAAGTGATCTCCCGATTCCCCGTAAGTGTGAATCGGGGCATATCCCTGGAGTGTACCGTCAAGGTAGTACTCGATATACACTTCCTGAGTACTATCCGATAATTCAGACAGCAAATTGAACTCATGCCACATCGTAACTATTGTGCTTTCCGTAACCGCAAACGACAGCCTAAGAACCGGAGTCGATTCTGTACCAAGCTCAATCTCATCGGTGTTGACATAAGTGTAATAACTCAGAGCATTCTCTGAGCTCGAATTCTTAAGGTTCTCGAGTGCCTTATCGGTTTTTGACTTTGCCTCTCCGAGCTTCGGATTCTTTCCAACAGCCGTTATTTTATGTGTACCTCGATATTTCCAGGTAAATATCTGCAATGGAATAGATGTTGTAGTCCCTGCAGCATATCCGGTAGCCTCGAGCAAATCTCCCAGGTCAAGTGCAGGGTCTCCATACCAAGATATTTCAGCCGGTGTGTATACAAGCTTCGTGAAGACAGCCAGGATGTTATCCAAAATTGACTGCACCGTAGAATCAAGACCGAACTGCAGGAAGTCGTTATCCTCCAAATCGAGATTCTGTGCTGCATCTGTACCGGAAGATATCAGCGAGCCGTTCTTCTCACACGTTACCGAGGAGTATATAACCTGGTAATCAGAAACGGTGTCCTTATATCGTTGCGAATCCGGAATACTTCTTACTATGTCCGTCGAAAAGCTCTTAACATACAGGCACCCGTCCCTGCCGATATATGCGAATCCGGCAAGACATGCAGCCATGTCACCTACCACATCACGCCAGGTCTGAGATCTATGCGATGAAGGCAAGCCATAAGTCAGTCCGCCGTTAGGCAGCGCCTCAACCTCTTCCTCCGACATGCCAAATTCCACACCACAAGCCGTGCAAGCGTATGTAAGTATTCCATAAGCCGTTCCGGTTGTGGTGATATTCCCTATATCGACATCGAGATTCTCCATAATGTCAAGGGCAGTAATCTTAAGGATGTCATTTGCCGTTCTTTCGCACTCCGACACAAAATAATGTCCGAGCGGAACTTCTTCCCAGGTATCCGCATCTTCGTCAAGACACAGTCCGAAAGACAACTCAACCTCTGCTCCATATATCAGATACCTACTTATGGTTGAATAAACACTCAAGGTAAGCTGTCCTTGATATGCTTGCCCGAGTGTGAGCTCACTCGAACCGACGCACTGATTAGTTATCTCCGGATTCTTGGCAAAGCTGTCGTTATCAAGCTTAATAACAAGCCCCGTTTCGAGAGTTATCGTTCCTGTTACTCTGGTAAGGCGTCCGTTCTCGGCTATCTTGCTTATGTAATCATCTGATACACCGTACATAATGCCTCCTTAGAATTCCGTGAACGTGCAACTGTAAGACCACCTCGGTTCACCGTTCGGCGCCGAAGTCATCTCAGCGCTTCCTCCTGCGGCATACATCGTAGTTGTAACGTACTTGCCAAACCAGAACTGAACCTGCACGGATTCCGGAACTATCGCGTTCACTATGGTCGACAGTTCAGTATCCGTAAGGTTTGACCAACTGTAATCACACTGGTACACGCCCTGGCGAATTCTTTCACGAACCATAATGCCGGAACCCTCCGATCTGGTCGTGTTCTCAGAATCCAAATCATTCTGTGCTATGGACACAGACACAGGTGCAGGCATTGTAACCCCGTCTATTGTCAGATAAGTAATGCTCATGCTCTGCCTCCCGAACGTCTGTTATTCATTTGCGTGTAATTGTTCATCGAATCCCAGATAACTCGACCGTCAAGCTCGAGCGTAATATTCTGGTTCGACGATGCAGCGGCCGTCTGTTGCGTCCCCATACCGTTGAGATAAGGAAGTATTGCCATCATTCCGGCTGTAACCGCTTCACTAATCTTGGATTCCGGAGCAACAATCTCACCTTCGTGCTTGTTATCACCGATGACTGCAAGTTGAGGTGTGTTTGCCTCAACGAATCCACCCTGAGCAAGTCTCGGGAGCGACACACCTTCGATGTGACCGATGGACACTCCCGGAATGTTATCGTTAATAAAGTCGATTGCCGAATTGATAAATCCGAATGCGCTGTTAACCGTGTTCTCGATGGTCTCAAGTACACCGTTGATAACCGATGTGAACGCGCCTCCGACAGCGTCTCCAACGTTGGTTCCGAACTCTGTAAACTTTTCCTTAACGGTATCCCAGAGCTCGCTTGCCCATGTGGAAATATTGTCAAAGGCAGCCGTTAGGTTGTTGTACGCTTCGGTAAAGGTATCCGAGAACCATGTTCCAACTGCAGAGAATGCGTTGGTAATGTCCGTCCACCTTTCACCAAACCAATCGCCTATGCCTGTAAACACATCGTGGATGCTATCCTTGCCTTCGGTGAACTTCTCCGAAAACCATGTACCGACAGCCGAGAAAGCGTTCTTAATATCAGTCCAACGTTCCCCGAACCAATCTCCGATTCCGGTAAAGACGTTATGAATACTGTCTTTAGCCTCGGTAAACTTTTCGGAGAACCACGTGCCGATGTTCGAAAAGACCTCACAGATATCGTCCCATCTCTCTCCAAACCACTCTCCAATGTTCCCGAATATCTCAGCAATCTTGTCTCTTGCCTTCTGGAACCAGTCACAGATTGCCAGGATTGCTTCACCAATCCACTCATCAACCTTAAAGATGCTGAGAATGCTGTCAACTAAGTTGAACAATACATCCCAGAGGTCTTTAAACAATTCGACGACTGCATCGTATATTTCTTCGAGTCCCTTATCCGCCTTCTTAAAATCGAATGTAAAGAGACCCACAACGATATCAACGAGACCCTTTAGGACGTTCAACACTGCTTTGAGAGCTACCATAAGCGTCTTACCTATACTGATAAGAGCCTGACCGCCTATGGCAAGTATCTTGGATAAAATATCGCCCAAAATAACTGCAACCGGGTGAATAATAGGCCAGATTCGGTTAAATCCATCTGTGATACTGGCAATCATGTCTCCTACGGCTGCGGATATATCTGCCCAGATGTCAGCCATCCAGGAAGCATCGAGCTTCTCGAGGATAGTATCCCAGTCGTCTCGGAAGATATCTGTAATGGTTTCGAGCGTGGCGCCCACGTTGATTCCGAACTGTGTAAAAACGTTTTCGTTCTCCGAGAGTGATTCGGCAAAGCCTTCCGTAATACCTGTCGAGAATGACTGCACGACTTGCGATGCGATAGCCGCACCGTCAAAAGTTACAGCGAGTATGTTGGAACCAACGCCTTCCCACTCACCGCTCTCTGCAACCCCTGCAACGATGTTGGATACCGATGTGGCAAGCGTTGTTGTGGCTTCTGCCTGTCTCGTAGACAGGTCAAACATGGTTACCAGGTGATTCTTAATCGGCTCTTCTTCCTTATCCAGGAACTCCTGAATAGAACCGGTAACGGTTTTAGTTGCCGCCCAGGACATGGTTGCGACCATGCCGGAAACGGCGCCCGATGCCGTCGCCCATGCGGTTACACATCTTGTGGCAGAATTCTGTACCTCAGGATCTGTAACGATTCTCGTAATGGACTCTTTAATCTGAACGATGTCCTGCTCGACTTCGTCCACGAGCCCGTCTCCGTTCCAGGACATCTCGAATCCCTTTGCAAACTCATCTCTTATAGGTTGGAAAGCGGCTGCAAGTCCTGCTAGGGCACTCTCAGCTTCCTCACTTGCATCTGTGGTAGCTTCTGCAAGTGACAAATCGGCTGCCGTTACGCTCGAACCGCCTCCACCACCTCCGGAAGAGGCAGAACTCGTCAAGGTGTTAATCTTATCGAATCCGGCAAGGGACTGCTGAGCTTTCTTAGCGGAGCTTCCAACGGAATCCATGCTGGAACTCAAGGAATCAGCAGAATCAGATGCTACTGCCAGATCTGATGCAATAGCACCTGTTCCGGAAGCAGAATCACCGGACTCCACGCCCATAAGCTTAGCCGTGAGTGTTGCAAATCCTGCTGCAACCTCATTTATCTTGGCAAGCAGGGCGTTAAGCCACTGAATAGCCGGAGTAAGTACGTTGATAAGTCCCTGACCGATAGATGCCTTGAGGGAGTCGAACTGAAGTGCAAGTATCTTCGTCTGGTTAGCCCAGGAACCGCTTGTTCTCGCGAAGTCTCCCGAAGCATCCGAGAGTTTATCTTGAACGAATGCAAGTCGCAGAGCAACCTTCTCCTGTTCACTCATCGAAGATGTGGTTTTTCCGAATCCATTCGCCAGAGCGAACTCATCAAGGGCTGTCTGGGTCATCACGACACCCAAGTCCTTGAGCGACTCTGTCTCACCCGTGAAGATAGACTTCATCTTGGTGTATGCGGTATCTGCATCCAGGTTATAGAAGGATGCTACGTCTCCGGCAAGCTGTGTAACCGCCTCAGCCATATCAACAGCCTCAGACTGCGAATAACCGAACGACTTAGCCATAGCGCCGAATGTACCGGCATACTGCTTAGCCATCGTCTCGGACATACCGAAGGATGTCATCGCAGTTTTCGCCCATTCGTCTATCTCGGAGGACATGTCCCCGAAAGCTACGTCAACAACGTTCTGAACTTCTGCCAGGTCTGAACCCAGTTCCAGACACTCCTTACCGAAGTCTACAAGCTTACCTACAGCGAAGACCGCACCCAAAGCTCCCATGAGCTTCTTGGCAACAGACATAACACTGCCTGCAGCACCACTCATGCCCGAAGCGATAGACTCACCTGCTTGTTCTCCAACTTCCTTGGCGTCGCTTATGACTTCACTCTTGACGTCTTTACTGATTATGTCCTTACCGGCATCCTTGGTCTCGTCCTTAACTCCATCCGTTATGGAAGAGCCGACTTCTTTACCGACTTCCTTGCCGGCAGAACTCGTCTCTTTGGCTGCCTGCTTCACACCCTGGACGATAGCCTCCCCGGCTTTCTGTCCAAATTCAGAACCCACCTGAGCAGTATCCTGAGCTGCCTGGTTAAGCCCCTCCTTCATGGCGGAACCGGTCTCTTGACCGATTTCCGTACCTACCTGAGATGCTTCCTGGGCTGCCTGCTCGAGACCTTGAGTCATGGCGGAGCCGGCATCCTGTGCAGTCTGGTTAAGACCTTCCTGCATAGCAGAGCCTGTTTCCTGACCTATCTGAGCACCGACGTTAGACGCTTCCTGAGCGGTCTTGTTAAGCCCGTCCGTTAGCGCTGCTCCTGCATCCTGACCGACTTTCTGTGCTTCCTGAGTAAGATCACTGCCGATGGCTTTGCTGGCATCCACGCCTTTGCCCATCGAGCTTTCTATGCCCTGAGCCGCCGCTTTACCGGCTTCTTCACCGGCTTTCTGGGCATTTTTAGCCAGGTCTTCAGCCTGGAGTTTAAGCAACAACCCTACTGCTGCAACATTATCCATTAGTCAGTCCTCCTTTCATTTTGGTTTCTTTGCAAGAGATTTGAACGCCTCCGACAACATCTTCATCTGCTGCATATACTCCTCAGACCCGCCTTCGACCTTGTGACGGTTAAACCATTCACTGCGTATGCGTCTTTGCTCCGGAGTAAAATGCTTGATTTTCTTGGAATCCTTCTCCGCTCTGATATGTACCACCGACCCGAGTGGTGTTTCCGGACCCAAGCCGGCAAGAAGAGTTGTGAACTCGTCCCAACTCATCTTGTCTTCGTCTCTTAGTCTGATGTGGTACTGCTGAGCGAACGAAGCTTCTATAAGTTCCCAATCGTCAAACAGGTCGTAGTAATTCGGAGAATTACTCTTTGTCTTCCCCTCGAAATCGTGCCGAAGCCTCCTCAAACGAGACGCCTTGCACCGTAGCCATAAGGGAAATAAGTACCGTTCTAGTGTCTTCGATGTTGAGCTTCATCTTATTTACTTTCGCCAGGAACTCATGACCTGCAAGAAGCTCGATGGCTTTATCTATCTGCGCCAGATCTCCCGTGTCACTAAGATTCTGCATAGCAGCCATCATTTCTATATATGCGTTCTTAGAATCATCAACCTCGTATTCCTTACCGTCTAGGACGATGGTCTTCTTCTCTCTCTTAAGTTTTTCGCTGATGTTAATAATATTCGCCATAAGAATTTCCTCCGTTTTTATGCAAAAGAAAACCTCCAGCCCGGAGCCGGTATGTGTCCGACTCCGAGCCTCGGAGGATTCTTTAAGTCAAGTGTCTTGCGCTTATGCTGCTTCGGTGATTGTGGGTGCGCCGTTACTCATGAAGTCCGCAGCAAGAGGTGCTACGTTCGTGGAATCGCCTGCACCACACTCTGTGATGTTAACAACCACGTTCATGGTTACGATCGTGCCATCGTACATTGTCCACTTGATTGTTGTTTCTGCGTCTGTGCCGCACTTCGCGTACAGGGATGCAAGGTAATCGTTACCCTTGTCACCAAGGTTTCTCTTACCGGATACAGAGATCGTGATGGACTTAGCTGTCATGAGACGTCTTGTCCAACCCTCTGTATCAAAAGGAGTCCACTCCTCAACGCCGTTATCGAACGATACGCTGAAAGACTCGATGTCTGCAATCGTTACAAAGTCATCATCCGTGCTGGATGTGCCTGCTGTTCCAATCTTGAAGGAATTTCTCCATACTTCGTATACTGCCATTGTTGTCAGCTCCTTTCGTAATAAATAATAAAATCGATAACATACTCGCATATGCCGTTATCGTCCGTGCCCACATCTATAGGCTCGTTGTACCGCATAGCGATAATGTCCACTTTGTATCCGCCGATTTCTACGTCCTCGGCGTCTCTGATTGCCTCATAAAGAGCAATAGCCTTATCCTGCGTCTTCCTGGTCGAGTTATTCCAATGCACAAGGATTGTACCGGCATGTAAAGCCGTCTTCGTTGTCTCTTTGCCGCCTATCGACATCTCGAAATCATACTTATCTCCGGCGTTATACACACCAAAAGAGCAGTCTTTCTTCTTGTCCAACGTTCCGCAGTAGTAATTGTCTGCTGTTACGCTTAAGGTCTTAAGCCAGGCAAGAACTGATTCATTTGTAATCATCGTCTTATCCTCCTATCAGCATCCTGAGAAAACGCTGGTATGCGTTCGGCACAAAGGACTCCTTAGCACCTCCCGGTGCCCAGTCTTCGAACCACTTACCTTTAGCGTTCGGATTGTTACCCTTCTGGAAGTTGTATTCCGGATGGAAGTACAAGCGTCTCGCGTAGGGCGTACTCGAAGCGATAGACACTTTGCCTGACTTGCTCGTAGCCGTATTGACCCGGGTACTGTTCTGTAGAGCACCGCTATCAAAAGGTATAACCTGTGCCTGAATCACTTCGGTTTGAAGTGCCGCACCCGTCATGGCAAGAGCCTGAGCGGACTTAGCATCCACCTTCTTGAGAACAGGAGTAAGCAATTCCACGCTTGATGTAACTTTAACGTTCATATAAGCTCCAATCTCGTGTAATTAACCGTCCCGTCGGGATTCCTGCACTTGCTTCCTCTGTAGATTGTGCGACTTGCTCCGAACACCCTCACCTTTCCGGATGTAATCTCCGGAATCGAAGGGCAGATGTCCCCGTCTATCAAAGCAACAGCAGAGAGTGTGACAGCCTCTTTATCGGAGGTGTACTTCACTTCGGCTGAGCTTTGGTAGTTGCACAGAAAATCATCATCCAGGAGCGTCTCACGCTCCCCGAACTCGTTTATGTCTTCGGCATCAATCGTCACATGGATATCTGTCTTGGCTATATGTACAAGTTTAGGCCACTTCACAACAAAGCACCTCCCTTACACACATGCCCAGCACAGATTCGTCGACTTGAGCTTAGCGTACAAGTAGCTCGGCACCTTGATGCCATTCACCTCGGTAATGTTTGATGCGTCCGCATAGTTCACGGACACTCCGTTGATGGTATAGGCAGACAGAGGAGAATCCAGGTATTCTGAATTCTCCATCTGCCAGTCTGCTATCTTGCATGTAAGCTCTATGATTACCGACTTCTGGAAGTCCGTCAGTTCATCGATACCGCCCTCTGCCGCTATCCGGCAATATGTAAGTGCATCGATTGCATCGCTTGCTCTTTCCAAGGCCTTTTCGGCGGTATCTTCGTCTGTAAGCACCGTTCCGCCGTATGTATTTACATAGTAGTCATAATCAACGTATGCCATAACTCACATACCGCCTTTCTCTCACTCGGATTTCTTCTTGTGCTTCTTGAAAGAAGGCTCCGCAACGGGTTCCTCGACACTCTTTTCGGGTACCGGAACAACCGGAGCAGGCTTCTTCTTAGGCTCAATCTTTCCGATGGTTCTCATAGCCACATACCTCCTTTATCAGGATGCTGCCTGCTTGCTGATGTAGATACCTGCAGCCTTGTTGGCGTAAACATCGTTGAGACCGTACTTTCTGTACTTAACGATGTATGCGTCAGAATCAGGGTTCATCTCCGGAGCGATGATAGAAGATACAACGTGCTTGTCGAACTTCATGATTGCGGAAGGCTCCACGATAACGAAGTTGAGCTTGGAAGCACCGTCTGCAGCCTTATAACCGCCTGCCTCCTCACCCTCAGACTTACCGTCAAGGAGAGAGATTGCACTGTAGAATCTGCTCTGAGGTACAGCAACCTTCTTAGCGAACGTTGCGAGAACCTCGCGGGACTTGGTTGTGTCAAGCGCCATAACGCCGTTAAGGAGTGTGGGGGTGGCATAAAGGATTCTGCCTTCCTCTGTAACTTCGTCCTCGTCCATCTGGGACTTAGCAGCGATGAGAGCCTCAAGGAATGCAGATGCGTCAGCAAATGTCGCATCATCACCTGTGGAAACGCCATCTGTGCCTGCGAGCTTAGAGAAGAAGTAAGCATCAGCCTCGGGGGCAACCTTAGTTCTGATAAGCTCGGAAAGAGCCTTGCCGAAGGCGATGTTGAATGTCTCCTCATCGTCCATAGTGTCAATGGAAAGCTTTGTACCTCTGTCATAATCGAAAGCAGCTGTCTTCCATACAACGTTTACAGAACCGTCGGTATAACCGGAGTTCCTGTCGTAGTCACCGAGTCCGGTTGTCGCAATCTGAGGATATACAATCTCATTTGCGTTAGCGCCTGCTCTTACGAGGTCAGGGCTCGCTACCAGATCCGCAGTAACGGATACCTTTGCGTAAACCTCATCAAGAAGGTCTACATACTTCTTAGCCAGTTCAATAGAATTTGCCATGTTCTTTTCCTACCTTTCTTTGGAATATTATTTCTTCGGTCCAAGACCCATTACACGTCTGGCAAGATCATCATCGGTTTTAGCCGAATCCGTATTGCCACCGTCACCGCCGACCCTGAACCCAGCATTTGCTGCGGTGTTTGATTTGAATGCCGGAACCTTATCAAGGACTTCCTGAAGAGCAGCAGCCATCTTCTCTTCAATGATCTCGCCCTTCTCGGTCATGACCTTCGAGAAGTCGGCAAGCTTGATAACATAGTCCAGCGCATTAGGAGACACACCCATCGTAGATGCCTGATTCCTGGCTGCGCCCTCGAGCCGCATCTGTACAATCTGGGCTTTAAGCTGTTCGTTCTCAGACTTAGCCGATGCGTAGTTGCTCTCAAGCTCCTTTTGCTTGGTGTCTCTTCTTGCCTTCCAGGCTTCGAGAATTGCCGCACTGTCCTCGCCCTCCGGTGTGTTCGCATTCACGATGCTCTTTGCAACACCGTCTGTCTTTTTGCCAATGATCTCGTCAAGCTTATCGAGGATTGCCGCATAAGATTCGGAGGAGGATTTGCCTTCCGTAGCCTTATCGCTCTTCTTCTTCTGCTCTTCCTTCGCCTTAGTCTCTTCTGCCTGCTGTTCCTGAACGTTAGTGTTCTGTTCTTCGTTCGTATCCATATAAGTTCCTTTCCGTTTAACGCCCGTCGGCAAACTCCGTGCTCCTTTTAGTGTCTTGGGCACGTTCCGGACAATAAAAAAGCACCTCGAAAAGGTGCTGATTTAACTTAAGTAATGTGTGGCTGCTTCAATCACGCACCACACAAATAACAAGTAGTACAAGGAATAAAATCGTCCCGAATATCGCAGGGGAAAACACCGCAAACCAAGGCCAATCAATTCTTTCAACATATTTTGAGGGTTTCTCCGGCACCGACAGCGACGGCGATTTCATCGTTTTACCTCCGGAATACAGAAATTTAGTTAAAACTTCGGACTTGGTAACCGATGAAAATGGCGTATCTCGTTTTGTTCGAGAAGATGATTATGTCATCGTGAACGGAGCGCGATTCTTAAAATTATATCTCCAGTGAATTCACGCCACCCGAGCTTGGAAAGAATCTCGCCTCCAGGCTCGGGATTGTTCCCGGCGCCATTTCTCTATCCCCCGGAATATTGATAAGAACTCTGTGAGTCCAATCCAACAAATCGGAATCCGTACTCGTAGGAACGCCAATGACTATTTCCTTCTCATACTTCTTACCGTTAATGTACAGTTCCTTGGTCTTAACGTTTATGTATACTGATTCGATATCCATGTTTCCTCCAATAAAAAAGACCCCGAAGGGTCTTTGCCATCCAAGTTCAAAGCATCGTTTCAGAGCGCCGGCGGTATTTTAACCATCGAAGCAAGTGTCTTCGCTCCCTCGGCTATTTTCTTCATCGCACTGTTTTCTTTGAGATATTCCATTCCTGCCAGCGTAATCATTGGCATGGTCAATTTTATTTTCGGATATCTTTGGTCAAACGTGTAATACACTTCTATACCATCAACGAAGTTGCTATTTACCAGTTGAGCCATAACCTTATTAAACTGCACTTCGGGCACCCCGAACGATTCTGCAGAAAGAGCACTGTCATCAAGTTCTTCCACGGACATTGATTTGTCAAGCAACGTCAATATTTTGTATGCCAACCTGAGATTTTCCATTGATATTCACTCTCCTTATGAGTTCCAAATATTCCATATTCCGAGCACGGTTGTAATCATAATTATACCTACCAAAAGTATCCAGGCTGCCATTTCTCTATCGGTAAGCAGTTCGGCAGTTATCTGCATGTTTCCTCCCAATAAAAAAGGCCCTTGCGGGTCTTTGAGTTGCCGTCTGTCCGACCGTTCGCCAATCTTCATCCAACGTTGATTATATTCAGCCTAGAATTTAAGCTGCTCTATCGAGCACCCAAGTCTCAAAATCTCGAGGCAACCTTAAATTGTAACGTTCGACATAATAAGCTAATGTGCTAACCCAACTATACTTCTCGTCATTCTTAAAGGTTTTTTCTTCCGGAATAACCTCACCAGTATATACATCAAGAGGTATGCTTGCACAAGCTCCATGAACATGTCCTTGACGCAAATATTCGACAATTTTTGTTTGTCCTTCGTACCGAGACTTTTCAAAATAATCCTTCATGCTGGGAAACCCCATTCCTGGGCTCAATTCGTCGTACGTATGTAAGATTATTTTTTTCACTTGGATCTTCCTTAATCATTCAGGGTTAAAGGTTTTCCAATACCCTGTCTGCTTTATCTTGCCTCTTTTTTCTTTGTCAAATTCATCATACCATAAATCCACGAGAAAATCATTATCGGATATAAAGCATTCACCCAAATCGTTTACAACTAACGTTTCAGTTGGAGCCATAACTTTCACCCCCATGCAATTCGCCAGTTGCTGCGCCAAGCTGTTTTCTCCTTTGCCTGCACTACAACTAATCAATCTGACTTTTCCCCCTCTATACGATTTAGAATTCTTAATCAATTCAGACATTTTTTCTATAGTCAGTGGAAAAAAATCCTCCTTGTTATTATTCCCTGCCATGTCTAGTACGAAAGTTTTTCCATCCAATGTGTGGCACGCGACGGAAGTATAATTCTTCAATTCCGGAATTTTCGAGGCATATTCATATAGGTTATCTTTTTTGTTCAAAAAACTGATTCCCGCTTTGACATACCCTTCAGGGATTTCTGCGTTAATTTTATTTGCTTCTGTACTACTCTTGATTTTGTTTATCTTCAGCTCCGGCACCTTCGGCTCCTCAAGCCCCGGCACCATCTCAGCTTGCTTACGTTCCTCAAGAACGTTTCCATGTTCTTCCTTGAAGGTTTTGTCTCGCCCTGCCCAGTCGTCAGCTCGCGCCTGGTATTGAGCCTGATTGTCAGCATCAAGACTGTTCTTAGCCATCCGGTCATACTTCTGCTTCTGACGTTCATTGCGCTTCTGTTCCTGCTCCAGCGCGTACTGCTCCTCGGCTTTCTTCTGCTCTTCCTCACTCGGAGGATCAGGCTCGCTGTTGATGCCTTCGAAGAATGTTGTGTACGTGTCTTTGCAATTAGGATGAAGGAAACCACCTGCAATAGCGCTCGACAGTCTCGGGTATTTCTCATCCGGAACCGGGAGGCTGCTATACACATCATCGTAGAACACACGTCCGAGCCAGGGCGTGCACTTGGGACAAGCCACGCCTCTTTTGTTGGTGATGACCGTGTTAATTCCCCACTCGTCTCTTGTGGCTGCTTCTCCGGCAAGATACGAGCGTGTTGCATTCGTCCTTAGTGCCATCTCGGCATAAGACTGAATGTTTACTCGCCTGCCATCCTTGTACTCGATGCAGTCGATTCCGGACTGCAGAAACTTCTTAGTTGCCATGTCCACAGCCTGGTCATAAGTGAGAGCTCCGGTGCTGTATGCAGCACCTGTGTCGAAGATAATCTTTCTATACTGATCATCAGCTCTGCGGAGCATTGCGTATTCAGCCCGCTCCATGTCATCCGTGGCGGACTTAACAATCGCATTAACCCGGTCTTCGTTAATCTCGAAGAACTCTCCGGACAGACCGGACGCCACATCTTCCATATCAGGAAGCTTGTAACCGTCCCTAACGGCCTCTAGAATCTTTACCTCCTGGTCCATCTGCCCTATCTCGTTGGCACGCTCAATAGCATCGCCAATCTTATCGTTGATAGTGTCGAAGTACTCACCCAGGAGTTCTTCGTTGTCTCTCCTATACTCATTCAGGTTCTTAAGCTGTACCGCCTGCCATTGAGCGTAATCGAGACCCTCATCATCTTCCGTCATCCGGTGATTGCGCATGTTACGAATCATGCTCTCAATCAGATACTCTTCGACTTCTCGAAAGGCTTCTGATATGTCATATTCCTTCGCCATGCGTTAATCTCCTGTCGCTAGTTTCTAAAACGGAATGTTTATAGATTTTGTGCCTATACCTGTACCAAGAGCAGGCTCGTCCATGGTAGTGACCCCGGTCTGCTCTTTGATTCTCCTGACCTCTTCTTCCTTCCACTCAGCATCTTTGGTATCGCCCCAGAGCTCTTCTACCTTTGCCTCAATGGACATCGGTGTGTTCGGATTGCTCATGGTCTCAACGACCGCCTCGAAGCTCGGGTTGGCGTAGCCACCGAAGTTAACGTTAACGTCTTCGTTAACAATATCGAGCCCCGCGAGGTTGTCCACGAAGTTAAACACTCCGTTTACCACCTTCTGGATAACCGGTGTCAGCGCCTCAATAACGCTCTGCCTGGTGTAGAGTGTGGTCTTTTCCTTTTCGCGCTGTGCTTCTGCGTTATCGAGCTTCTTAACGTCAATCCCGAGGGTGCTCGGACTAACCAGTCCTTGGAGTGCCAGGTCAAGAGCTGTCATGTACGTGTTCAGATACTCGGCGCTCCGGAACTCCGGCTGCGTAACCGTAATCTGGTTATGAGCGTTCTCACTCATGTCCGAACTAACAGCGATAAACTGGTTATCGAAGTCATTAGGCTTAACAAGGCTGCCATTATTCACATCCCTGGGGATGAAGATGTCCGGGATATACTTAACCGGACGTGCGGCTCTCATAGCCTGCCACAACTGCGAGTAAGCCTCATCGAGGGCATCGAAGTTATCTATCTTTTTATCGAAGATGGATTCGCCTCTACCCTTGAACCTTGAAGAGCTTTTAATCATGAACGGAACGGCAAGCATGTAATCGCCAAACTTCGCGTTCATAAGGTCTGCCGTCTCTTTCAAAGTAGAAAGCTCAACCTCTGCACCTTCTCCGGAACTTGTCTCCTTGAACAGGCGATATTCAATTGAGCCTTTGCGGTATATCTCATGCAGTACATACATCTGGCGTGAGTCTCTATCCTTGTAATGCGAGTAGAACGTCACTCCGGTAACTCTGCCCCTTGTGTATTCGAAGTCACAATTAAGACCGGAATACCACTCGATAATGGGATTAGACGATATTTTAGGGTCCATCGATATCTTGAAAGCACCGTCTCCGATAACCAGAACGTCCTTTACGGCCTGAGACAGCAGTTGTTTCCAACGGTTCTCCTCGGCTACATCGTTCCACAAGTCTGTCCTGTTGACGTTTTCGAAGCTGAAATCGTTCAGGTCTGAGATAACGATGTTCGTTACGGAGTCCACAATCAGGGTAGGAATGCCTGTGTGTAATTTCCTCATGCCAAACCCCTTACTGGGTCTGGCACACCAGAATCTGCCGGTGTAATCCGCTGTCTGACGGTAGAATGCGTCGAGATCATGTGCATCGCCCTGGTACCAAATGAGGTTCTTGTAGGCGTTGCCCGCGAAGTCATATTCCGCCTTGATATCAAAAAACCGCCTGTCGGCGGGTTCTATTCTCAGGAAAGACCTCAATCCGTCCCTGATTCTGTCACCTATGCTCATTCTTGCCTCCTATCTCTTGTTTAAACGGGAGAAAACCGTACTGGACGCTGTTGATCATGTGGTCATTACCGTCCTCCGGTGTGTTGTCCTTGTCTTCCCGCCAACTGTATATCTCAAGCTCGCTTATGTAGTTCCTGCACGTGTCCACCACCAGGAAGTCATCGTGCGCGAACCAACCGAGCTGAAGATTGATTCTGTCTATGATTGCCGTCTGCTTCCATGCCGGGACGAAGTTATATACAGAGCCGTTAAGTCTCTTGTACTTCGCACACTCGGTTAAGGTAGCCTGGTCAGCCGAATCAATGAATATGTTCCTGCTCACTCCCCACTTGTCTCCGCATCTCTTAGCGAAGTCAGCTAAGTTTCTGACCGTGTCAGACGGTGCCAAAGGAACTTGAAGGTTAGCGTTGTTGTATACCTGCTCTTCAAGGACTACCCATCTTCCCAGATTAGTAAGCCCTGCGAAGTTCATTGCTATTGTGTCCGGAGACATCTGCGAATAAGCCGTGTCACAGCCGATAGAGAACTTTGTGAAGTACTCCTTCTGCTTCCTGCGGTCTTCGTAGTTCTTCTTAGGAATGAACTCCTCCGCCTGAACCCTGGTTATTACATGCCTACTCCGGTCGAAGTTCACAAAAACCACTCCGGTACACTTGCCTCGTAGGCCTTGTATCTTGTTCTTATAGAGCTTCGTGCCCTTCGGAGCTGATGCTTTCTTCTTCTCGATATCCGCCGGAGTAAGTGAAAGGTTATCCTCGAACGAGAAGAACCAGTACTTCCACCTCGGATTCTCCTCGCACTTGAGGAGTTCGTCCATTATGGAAGGCGGTACATCCTTGGCATACTTCTTATAAGGCCTTGACCGGTTCACAAACTCTGTATAGACCGGCAAAGCCGGGTTATCAGGGTTCAGAGTAGCCATCATATACTCGTTTCTTACGGCTATCTCACGCACGAAGTCCATATTGGCAGTGTTAATCTCGTCGATGAACACACACCCGAACTGAGAACCGAGTGCATTTTCCCATCGGTCTTTGTTGTCATAGCCAAGAACGAAGATGATTTTTCCCTCGAACTTGATGTGAGGAATCTTGTAATTGGCATCGCCGTTTCCGTAGTATTCGGCGCTCCGGTGCAAATCAAGTATGCCGTTATCCTGCTGAATGATGTTCTTCTCTGCCGTTCCGGTAGTTCGCGCTGCTATAACGTGGAACTTTTTGGACGATCTGGACACCATGAGCATGAATTTGACGCCTGCTCCGACGGTGGTCTTTCCTGAACTTGTCGTGCCTTCGCAAAAGTCGGCATCGCAGTTTGTTGAGAGGATGAAGTCTCTGTACTTCTCTGATAAGGGGAAGCTACTCGCCAAGACACTCACCGCCCTCCTTTGTGAGCTGGCCTATAACATCAGCCAGTTTTGAGGAAGTGCCGACGTTTGCCTCTACCTTCGTTGCTGCATAATCGCCTTCCATCTTGTTGTCGAGGTCTATAGCCTTGAGTCTGTCGCTTACTGCCGCTTCTTCACTTTCGGCTATGCTGCGGAGCAGTTCCTTCTTCCTCGCACGGGTCAAAACAGCCTTGTTTGCTGACCTTTCCTTGAGTTCGTTATACCTCGCCAAAATCTCCCCATTCTTATTAAGGAGTGCCGAGGCCTTGTTGTCGACACTTTTGTCCTTCCATTTCAGCGAGGAAGGATACGCTGCACGATATGCTTCGCGCTGGCTCATGCCGGACACGAGATTCTGCACATATGCTTCTTGTTTGGGTGTTAACATTGCCCTTCCTCCTTTCTTTGCATAGAAAAAGGAGCCCCGTTCAGAACTCCTTTTCTTGAAATTGAATGAAAACACACTTTTTAACAACTCAACCCACTATCACAATACCACAAAAAAAGGTGCAATGAGGTGCAAAGAAGTGCAAAGTTGTCAGTTCGACGGCTCATCTCCCATCGCTTCATCGTCTACATCTGTCATTTCCGCACCACAAACAGGACAATAATTCCAAACACTGGCTCCGTGAGCGGAGCAAGAAGTGCAGTAATAAGTCCAATCACCCCAGACGGCATCCGGATTGTACTTCCACACAGCCTGTTTTCTTGCTTTGTCCATCTTTTTATCGTTTCTCATATCGTTCAAAACCCTCTTTCTCGGTCTTCGTATTCCCACAATTTGCTTAACTTTTGGAATACGTCATCAACTTCGTCAGGAGTTAGCATTAACGGCTTATTCTCAACCCACGCCTCTTGAAACTTAAACAGGTACTCTACCCACTCTGAATTAGTCATCGTCTCTCCTTCCTCAAGAATCCGGTATATATCTCTTGCATTAGTCCTCCTCCAAAATCGGCAAATAAAACGCAATCGCGTTCAAAGCTTTGAGATGCAAATACATGCAATTACGTTTCTCGTAGTTCATTTCCTTCTCTATGGTCTTCCAGCTCATCCGGTTAACGTACCTGTTGATAAGCAACGCCCGAAGGACTGTGCTTTCCTCCTCGTCCGAGCCTTTGACCTTCTGAATAACATCCAAGGTAACCAGATCGCAACGAGCAAGCTTCTCTTGCTTCTGTTCGATGAGACTTATAACCTCGATGAGAGTGATAAGTGTATCTTCTACTCCGCAGCCGGATGACTGGACTCTGTCAGCGTCGTACCGGGCAACCGAGTTGTTAACTATGGACTCGAGCCTGGCTTTCTTGTTGTTAAGCGCTGCTATCTCCATGTCCAGCTTATACGCTCTGTTAAGCCAGCACTTGGCTGCGTATTCCTTGTCAGTCATTCCTCGTCGCTCTCCTGGTCTGTTACCTGCTTAGCTCGCTGAACATCTTTAGGTTTGACCCTAACAACCCGCACACTGTGCGCTGCCATGATAAGCATCACGACAAATTCCGCTGCAAGCGTGCTTACAACTCCGAACCAAAACTGCTGCATCTCAGTTTTTCCCTTTCTTCGATTTCTTAAAGGATTCCTTCGACCACTGAAAGGTGACCGTACACTCGTCACTGAAGTATTTATCCACTTCGGTATGAAAAAGCTGACAATCATCTTCCCAGAGTCCGCACTTCGTAATGGCATCGACAAGACCTTTAGCAAGGTTATCTCCGTCCGGACGTGTGGTTTTAGGTTGGTCCCATTTATACGGGTCAACGGTCTCAAAGTTGAACTCAGCGGAAAACCTTACTCCGTCCGGCTTCTTTATCATCTCCGGAACAATTCCCTGCTTCGCAGCCTCTCTCAGAACGGCATTGGTCTTGTAAATATACTCAGCCTGCAGAGCCTTTACTTCGTCTTTGGTGTAGTGAACAGCTTTACCCTTCACTACTTTTACTCCCTTTTGTTGTGCTGTCGCGGTAGGGTTTGCGTTGAGGATTAAAGTGACGGCGTACACCCTCTCCGTTCCTATATCTGTTACCGAACACGAACCGTAACGTGTTTTAACAATCTGTCCCATGTGCCCTCCTTATAGGTCAATCGGGAATGGCAGCATGTCATCATCCTGGGATTCCGGCATGGCAGGAGTGGGCTGTGTGTACTGAGGCTGTGCCGGAGCGGGAGTATAAGCAGGTGCCGGGGTGTTAGCCGGTTCGTAGCTGCGCTGTGAAACGAGACTAACCTCATCGACCATTACCGTGTAACTGGTTCTGCTGTTTCCTGTCTGATCCTGGTACTTATCCGTCTGGAGCCTGCCTCTTACGATGAGCTGGTCTCCCTTGTGTGCGTTAGAGCATATAAAATTAGCTCTCTGCTCAAAGGCTGTACAAGGAATGAAGTCTGCAGGGTATTTACCCTCCGAGTCCTTGAAGTTTCTCTGAACTGCAAGCGAGAAGCTCACATAAGTCTTCCCGGACGATGTCTGTCTGCCTTCCGGGTCCCTGGTAATTCTGCCTTGAAGTGTAATTGTGTTGATCATGTGTGATTTTCCTTTCGTTAAATGAAGTCTTTGAACGAGAGTTGACCTGGTAATTCTTCTCTCGGTTCGTCTGAATAATGTATGCAACAAGCGGGTGTACATCTGAACACAAGCCTGCCGAGGGGTTGGTCTTTGTCGACTTTAGATTCAGGACATGAGCAGTATTCCCTGCCTTTTATGGTTTCCCTAAAGTAGCATCGAGCAACGTTACTCATAAGCCTGCCTCCACGCCATAGCGAAAAACTGCATCGTCTTCGAGTGTGTAATCGGAGGAAACAGGTGCTCCGTCTTCCAGAAGAGCAGCCGGGTAGGTTTTTCCGGCTATATTTACGGCGAACGTCTCTCCCGGAGTCCTGGGACGGAGCTTTGCCCGTTCCGCTTCGATTAGCTTGATAAGTTCTGCAGGGGTGGGAAAGTAAGGAGAGTAAGAACTGTGCTTAACAAGAGCCGTTACTGCTTCTTTGTATGTATACGCCCGAAAAAGAACAGCCCACAGCTGAGCGATGTTCTCACTCTTAGTCTTGTGATAGGGGTAGATTGTCTTCGCTACATTAACCATGTTTGTTGCTTCCTGCGATGTCATTGAAGTTAAGGTCCTCTCTTGGGATTGAAGTGTGTGTTCCTGGGAAATTCTCTTCCCGGTCCGCTCCCTAGCCCTCTGAAGTAGGAATGTTGTGCAAGGAGTTCATCCAAATCGAGTGTGATTTGTGGTTGTTCCGAAAGTTTCAACGCCTCGCGCGTGCGTGTATCTTCCTCTTTCTTACGGTTTACACACTCTTCCCTTTTCTTCTTATGATTTTCTTTCTTATGATTTTCTTTGTTTTGATTTTCTAAACTATGGTTTTCTTCTACAACCTCGATTTCCAGAGTCTGGTTTTCCAGAGTCTGGTTTTCCAGAGTCTGGTTTTCCAGAGTCTGGATTTCCGGGTTGTGGACGGAACCCTCATAAATAGCCCATTCCGTCTTAGAAATCCTTCCTTTTTCGTCTCGAATTTGACGTGTCTCAAGGTATCCTGCCTGCTTAAGTTCCTTCACCGCACGTTCGATAACAGCCTTGCTGGTTCCTGCCTGCTTAGCAAGAGACTTGGTAGAAAATTCCCAGTCCTCCTTGTTCGACAGTATGAGCATCAACAGTCCTCTCGCTTCAAGAGAGATGCTGCTGTCTCGTACTGTGGCGTTTGATACGCTTAGGAACTCGCCTGTATGTTGAACCCTGTAGATCACCTATTTACCTCTCAGCCGAATAAAATTCCGTCAATGTCATCGTCCACTGGGAAAGGAGGTGCGACTTCCGGAACTGTCTCCGGAACTGTCTCCGGAACTGCCTTAGCAGCCGGAACTGTATTCTGAACCGGAGCAGAGATAACCTGACCCTGAGTGTCCGTCTCAATCTGTACGGGTTCCTCCGGCAAGGGTTCCAGAATGCCCATCTCCTCCGGAGCATACAAACTACCCATCTCATCGGGGAAAGCCTCTCTCAATGCCTGGGAAAGAGCTACCTTACGAATCATGGTTGCAGGCTTGCCGTTCCACTGGGCGTTAACAGAACCGTCTCCCTTACGTCCTACGTACTCATCCATGGACACTGCGGAGTAGAAAGGAACCGTGTTGCCATCCACATATACACGTGCCCATCCTCCGATGAGCGTGTCTCCGGACATCTTGAAGGTTCCTTCGCGCTCGACAACCTCGCCTATCTCCGTAGATACGATGATTCCTGCCTGGAATCCCTTAAACTTAGGATTGCGCTGAGCACGCTTGAGGAAGACATCCTTACCGACAACCATCTGTGCTGCCTTTGTACCGAACTTGATAAGGTATGCCTCTCGGAGGAACGGATTAAGGTGCTGAAATTTGCACATACTGAGGAACATTCCGACTTCCTGGTCCGTTACGTTTCCGCCTCCGCTTACGAGATAACTCTTAATAATTGCCGGAGAAAGCTGAATCTTCTCTCCGTTGCTCTCATACGTTACGAGTTGTCCTTCTGACTTCTTCTTTGTAAGAGTGTTTGTTACTGCCATTTTGTGTGTTTCCTTTCTTAGATTTTCTTAAGGTGAATGTCGTTTGCTTTGCAGAACGAAGCGAGGGCCTGAATCTTTTCCTTACTCTCAGTAATTTCGAAGCGTACTGTGAATAGCTGATAAATCGACGACATGGGCTCTGTATACGTCTGTGGAGCGTCAATGACAACTCCATCATCATCAACATCGGGAAGCTCCTGAACGGGCTCCTGAGCCTTCTGGAGGGCTTGCTGAGCTTCGGCTTCTGCTTTACGCCTCTGAATGTCTGCGAGTCGCTGTCCTTCTGCTATGGCTGTATTGAGGTCAAGAGTTCTCTTATAAATCTCCGTTGCCTCGAACGAGAACGACGGAAGAGTCTGGATTGTGACCAGATCTGACGTTATCTTGGCAAGCCTCTCGTTCATTTCCTTCTCAACCTTGGACAGAGATGTGGTCTTGTTGAGCCACTTATCATCAAAGATATCTCTGAGTTTGAGCCAATCACCATCCGTCCAGTTTTCCGAGAAGATGCGCTCTATTTCTGCCTTTTTCTCTTCCTGACGCTTAGTCTCAAAGACATCTATCTGCTCACCTATCTTTCCGGATGTGGAATCTATCATCGAGCAGATTTCTTTAGCCTGGTCTTTGAAAGTGTTAAAAGGCTGCATGTATTCCTTCTCTCGACGGATACGCTCATCGTTAATAGCTTTCTTCAAGTTGTTAAGCGTTGCCTTGTCCCTCTTGGCTGCAGCGATGCTATCCTCGGTATAAACGATGGATTCATACTCAGCCAGGGCTGTTGTGAGTGCTGCCTTAAGCTCTTCGTAATTCCACGATATTGCCTCCGGCAACTGAGGTTCTGAGATTTTGAGTTCGAACATTGTGTGTGTTTCCTTTCTTAAATATTTAAATAAAGCGGAGGATATGTGTCCGTCTTTATGTACTCATAGAACTGACGACACCTCTGCATCAACAGCTTGATGTCGTCTTCTGCTTCACTTCTTTCAATCCGGTAGTGCTTGGTCACAAGCCACGGCTCTTCTCCATCGTAGTCGTACTTGAGTTGTGCCTTGAGGATTGCGAAGTCTGCGTTTGTGACAGCCATATAAAAGAGAACCTGGCAGTAGTAGTTATCCGGAATGCGTCCTTCCCACTTTGCCTTCTGAGCTGAACCGGATATTAGTCCGGTCTTAATCTCCAGGATTCCGAGCTTGCCATCTTCGTCAATGATCCATCCGTCCAGGGACGCTGCAGCGAAGTCATACTCAGGATTGATAAAGCTATTGTTAGGAACGTATTGGACGTCATACTCCGGGTAATCGAGTTTAAAGAGCTCTCTGAGTAAGTCCTCTGCCGCGATTCCATATCTAACGGCAGCGCTGTCGCTGATATCTTTAGCCTGGACTCTTCCGGTCTTCTCATTCCAAAGCTCTGTCGAAGTCTTCCATGGATTAACTCCCATGATAACTGCTGCGTCAGAGCCTCCGATGTAATTCGATCGATTTACAAGCCATTCCTCACGACTGTCGAAAGTCATCATCTTGACGTTGTCCATCATTCTTTTAACCATTCGGCTTCGCACTCGCTATACAAAGGAAGTGAATCTGTAAAAGCATCTATTACCATCTCACAAAACTGCAACTTGATTGTTTCTGAAACATCGATGTACTTTTCAAATTCATGGACAAGATGGACGATTTGTTTAAATCCTGCATAGGACTTACAACCCTTATCGCCTCTGCCGATGTTATAGAACATAATTGCAAGTTCAAAGACAACGTCAAACGCTTCCCTACTTTCCTCATAAAGTGACTTTTGGTTGGAATTCGTAGTTTCCATGTGTGCTTCCTTTCTTAAATTAAAACGCCTGGAAATAATCGGGATTCATGTCATCTGTAGTCATAAGGTATGTCTCTGTCTGCTTAGCGTTCGAGAACGCATCAACATACGTCTGAAGCCTTACGATGTCCCTCTTCATCCGGTCTCGCTCAATCTTGTGCTGTGCTTCCTTGCCGCGAACCGCATCGTATGCAGCCACGAGCGAAATGGCTGTCCCGATTGCGAATCCTGCAATACCTGCGATGATGATTGCCATTAGTTAACCTCCGAATAGATGTAGACCTCTAAGGTCTGTCTGCCCCACTGAAGGGCTGACTCGTGGCTGTCAAAGTAGATGTCTATGACATTTCCCCTGACCGCTGAGCCTGTGTCCTCTGCCACGTATTCGTGACCGTTAATCACAACCGTTGTTCCTAAAGGAATGATTGAGCTGTCTACCGCTATCGTCCTGCCCACCGTCGGAGTCGTTCCGGATGCCGTTGTGTGACCTCCGCCCTCTCCGCAACAGTAAGAACATGAACAGTAAGCCGTACACTCAAAGCTTCCCAGTGATATCAACGTCTGTGTAGCTTCCGGTGTCGGTATTTCTTTTGCCCCCTTCGTAACCTCTGCCTCTGACTGCTGTGTCTCGATAACAGCGTCCGTGCGCGTCGGTTCGTTGGATATAGGCATAAGGGTCACGGACTCCGTAGTCTGAATAGTGCTGCATTCTGCCTCCTGCGTCGTGTGTGTGATTGTTGCTGCCTCTGCCGTGGGGACTGCTGTCGTGTGGCTCACCACAAAAAGCGTGCCTCCGATTAGAAGTCCCAGAACGGCAGTCATTGCCATGTAACCTTTAAACTGCTTCATGATGCTGCTCTCGGGGCTTCTTTCCATGCTTCGAAAAGCTCATACCTAGTCCTCGGGGTGTCCTCACCATACCTGGCTAAGGTCTTACTCTTATCAGCCAGGGCTCGGATAAGAAGCGTCTTTTCAGTCTCCGTGAATTCCTTAATCCATGGATTTCTCAAGATTGAATAGATATAAGCATCACTCTTGTTGATTGCCTTAGCCATCTCGGCTATGTCGTTAAACTGCCGGGTTAGTACCGAGTAGCACCCTCTGTTGATTATTGACTCTCTCATGTGTGTTTTCCTTTCTGCTCTTATGCGGTTGCTGCCGCACGGTCATGCTCATCTTCGGGAATGGGATAAGCGATGATGACGTCGCTACTCACTTCGAGACCGCGACATATCATCGCGAATACATCGGCATATAGAGGACTTCGACCTGTTAGATAAGCAGATAATTTAGGTTGAGGAATTCCAGTCCGTTCAGCTAACCAGACCTGCTTAATACCGTGGTCAGCCATATATTGCTTGATTTTGATGCGAAGCATTATTGACCTCCTTTCCTCCCAAAATTCTTGGGATATTCGAAGTGTATTCTTTTTTTTTTTTTGGAATTGCAATAGCAATTTTCAAATTTCTTGGAATTTTTATTGTATTTTTCGGAAAAATCTTTTATATTCAATTTGCTGGGAACGGAGGTTAATTATGGCCAACAACGAAATATCAATAATAATTGGCAAAAGAATCGCTAATGCGCGCAAACAAAAGGGCCTCCAACAAAAAGAGCTCGCTGAAGCCCTTGGCATAAAACAAAACCGCCTAAGTAACTGGGAAGTAGGCGTCACTCCCCCTCGCGCTGATCAAATAGTCAGCCTTACCAAGATATTAGACATATCCTCTGATTATCTTCTTGGAATAACAGCAGGCGGAAGTGATGTTGAGCTTTCTTATTCAAAGCAACAACTAATAGAACATATCAAGGCGGCGGACGCCTCCGAAGTAGATAAAATCAATCAAATATTAAACATCGTAACAGCAGAACAAACCCAGAAAAAAGACGCGCTCGCATAACACCCCTCCCTCCGGCCTGATCCGGTGCGATCACAACTCATCACAACCCGAACACAACCCTGCTGCAAAAATGCAGCGCAAAGCTTAATCCTGCTGCGGAAATGATGGTTGAATTTGGAAACATCGGGATAACATCGCTATAACATCGCTATAACCTTCCGTGGACAGGCGGGCACAAGGTGACAACTTTTCCCTATATTTACTTACGCGCGTGTGCTCGCATGCCTTTCATGCCCCTATTTCTTTTTTTCCAAAATTAAATAAAGGAGAAATCTTGTCCTTGTCCGGGCGGTTGTCCCACGGAATGACTGGAAAAAAACTGGGCAGAAAGTGGGCATAGACTTTTTTGAACCATTGTGAACCACGTTGAACCAAAGTATCCCACCGCCTGTTTTGACCGCCGTTTGACCGCCGTTTGACCGCCGTTTGACCTTTTAGGTCAAAAATGAGAATGGAATGAGAATATTTTGGGAATGAAAGCCGCAAACTCAATAAATTCAATGGTTTTCGAGAAAAATATTTTCAAAAAAGATAGAAAAACACTTGACATAGTTATATAACTATATTATAATATATACATACCAAAGAAAGGAGGTAAGAAAGATGAAGAAAAGACCACGGCATATAAAAAGCGATGATAAGTTGACAATCGCTCAAAAAGTTCAACTTATCACCGCAATCATCAATCTGATAGTAGCACTCATCAAGTTACTTAAAGATTGAGAGAGACGGGGACGAAAGTCCCCTCCTCTTTAAGAATATATCACGGCAATATGGCTTTTATCAAGGAGGAACCTATATGAACACAACATTCGATAAGATACTCGACATCGTTCAGCTCACAACCAGCATCATACTGGTTATAACGATAATTTACGACATAAGAAGCAGGAGGCACAACGATGACAACTGATAAGTACGCCCCCCAGAAACGTTTTCGCAAAGCAAACTCGAAGCAGTTCAACCTCGTGTGCTTTACCGGAACGGAGCAGGACATAATCGACAAGCTCGAGTCCGTCCCTAACAAGTCCGGATACATTAAGCAGCTTATCAGGGACGACATCGCGAGGTCGAATAAGTAAGCCCCGCCTTTTGGCAGCGTAACATGTCCAAACATGTCCAAACATGTCCTGACATGCTAAAATGATTCAAAAAGAGCCCACCACGCATAAGGCAACAATGCACTGCGAACCACGGTGGGACTTTTTATTTAATTAGAGCTTAACTCAAGACTGAGTCCTAATGCTCTGGATACTCTGACAATCGTATCAAGACGAGGTATAGACCCTAAAGATTCTAATCGAGCTATTGCAGACTGCTTCAGCCCTGTTCTTTCTGCCAGGTCTCTTTGAGAATACCCGAGTTCGATTCTTCTTTTTGTCAAAGCGAAGATTACCTTTGTTATTTCTTCTGCATCAGAAAACGGTTTATCAACTCCATTCTGATTTTCTTCGAGCTCTTTCCATGTATCAAAAAAGTCTTTTCTCATGCGTCATGCCTCCTCTTGTCTCGCTAGTATAGTTTTCTACATCTTTTATTTTTGTCAATTTGTCAGTAGCCGTCCATAGCCGCCTAATCCGGAAGATCCGCAACTCGAAAACAACTCTAATTTCACTCTAAAAATAGATTATTTACATTCGAGTTGAATTATGTTAACCGGCTGAGTTTAATTTTCTGCACTAAAAAGGCACCTGCTCAAGAGGGTAAAAACAAGTGCCTAAAGGTGGAAGCGGATATAAGTTTCCACGTTTATTATAGCATATTATTAGCACTCTCAATACAAGAGTGCTAATGAATGATTAAAGAAAATGCGTCCTCAAGAAAGAAAGCAAATAAAAAAGACAAGGACGCATTTTCTCGGAGATTAAATATGCAAAAATCTGTTCTTTTATTATACTATACTGTCCGTTTAATTTCATTAAACATCACTTTGATTTTTCGCAAAGTCAATAATTTCAGGGGTTTACAAGAAATAATATTTTTGAATTTCTTTGAAAAAACATTGACATATACCCGTGTATATTTATAATATATATATAACAAAGAAAGGAGGTACACACCAATGGAAAGACAATCAAAAAGCGATTATCAGATTGTTGCCTTTATAATCAATCTGATAACCGCAATCATTAACCTAATAGCTACCATCATCAAGCTTAAGGGTTAAAAAACTGAGGTTGGGGCGAAAGCCCCGCCTCTTCATCATAATATCACGATTCGGAGGGAAATGCACATGAATAACATTGAAACAATTTTGAACATCATTAGTCTTGTCTTATCGATAACCGCAATCATTTTTAGCATTGCCGGATTTATCCAGGCAAAGAAAGGAGATAAATAAGATGTCAGACGCAAAGTACGCCGCCCAAATCAAGCACCTAAGAACTCATTACAAGAAGGTTGCTCTGGACATGAAGAAAGAGGATTACGAAGCATTTAAGACACTCTGTGAAAGCCAGGGGAAGAAGCCGACGGCAGTCATTAAACAACTCATAGCAAAGTATATGGAAGAAAATCAATAATCAATTACCGAGGTGAAAGCTCGATATAACAAGAAGGTTTACAGCCGGATTGCCTATCAACTCCCCAAGGAACTCGTAGCGGAATTCAAAGCGAAGTGCAAAGAGGAAGGCGTCTCACAGGCGCAGGTTATCAAAGAGGCAATCGAAGCCTTCTTGCAAAATTGACGAACCTCGTTCAAAATAAATAAAAGCTCTCCGGCGCAGCAACACCGAAGAGCAGAAAGGAAATTGTGGCATAATGCGCACAATCACACACGTGTATTATGCCACATCCAAAGCCGTCGTTCAAACGACAGACGGCAGAAAGGTGGCATTTTTATATGGCAGCATCACCCATTTGGTTCGAGAACGAACACCGTTGGAAGATTAGGGTTAAGAGAGACGGCAGAGAGCGCGTCTTCTCGAGCAGTAAGCCCGGCAAGGCAGGCAAGTCGGAGGTGCTCCGGAAGTATCGCTTATATCTTGACGGCGCTGCTCCGGAGCGGGCATCCATATCCGTAGCTTCAGCATATGCGGAATACCTCAATCACGTCCGGAATAAGAACGGAATCAAATCCACACCTTATCATCACGCCGAAACGCTTGGAAGACTTTATATACTGCCAAAGATAGGGCGTAAAAAGCTTTGTAAAACAACCCTTAACGACTGGCAGATGTGCATCAACACGGCTTGCCGGCAAGAAGACCCGAGTCAGCCTCTTTCTAAGAAGTATCTGAGCAACCTTAGAGCGATCATCTCGTCGTTTATCAAATGGTGTTACTGGAACAACCTCACAGAGCCCCTGAGAGGTCAGCTCTACATTCCTGCTGGGCATCCGACACTGGGCAAGGACATCCTTCAGCCTTCGGATATTAAGACGCTCTTTGCCGAATCAGACGATTGGTACCATCCGGCATGGTGCTTCATGGTGGTTACCGGACTGCGTCCGGGCGAATGCTACGGGCTCCAGATTGGAGATATCCAAGATGATGACACTATCGTTATCAATCGTTCGGTAAACGATAAACGTCAGATTACCGGCGGTAAGAATGCTAATGCCAAGCGTATAGTCCCACTCCACCCTATAGCTAAGAAGATTATCGAAGAAACCATAGTCAGGAACGACAAATACAGGTTGTTTACAGACTGGATATTCTGCGCCAGGGACGGCTCCCCTGCGTCCCCCGATACCGCTAGAAAGCACTGGCGCAAATTTGCCAGGGAAAGAGGTCTCAAAGGCTCGCCTTACTCGTTCAGGCATACATTCATCTCTATGATTAAGAATGCCATGCCGGAGCAGATGATAAAAGAGATTGTGGGTCACTCAATCAGCATGGATACATTCGGTGTGTATGGTCACTTGGTAGACGGGGAAATAAAACAAGCAGCCGACATTCTCGACCTGACTTTCAAACGTGCTTCTACCGGTTCCGGCGAACAGTAAAATTCATTAAGGTGTACCAAGAGTGTACCAACGACAAAACAAAAACCCCTCGAAACGCAATTGTTTCAAGGGGTTCTGTTGGCGGAGCCGGTGGGATTCGAACCCACGTGCCCGTGAAGGCAAACGGTTTTCAAGACCGCCTCGTTATGACCGCTTCGATACAGCTCCGTGCGCCAAATTATAACAAATGAAGGGTACCGTTGCAAGGATAGCAGCGGTACCCTTCATTGATGTCTGTAATTATTATTTTAAGAGTTCAATAAGCCTGTCGAGATCTTCGTAATTCTTATAATCGATGATAATCTTTCCGCGGCCTGCATCCGGGTCGGTAACCTTGAGCTTAACACGCGAACCAAGCGACTTTTTGAGAGATGTCTCGACCTCTTTTGCACTTAGCGCAAATCCTGCGGAAAGTTCCTTTGATTTCTTTTTTGCAGAGATTTCAGACGGATGCTCAAGCTCATATAAATAACGCTTTACATATTCCTCCGCCTGCCTTACTGTCATCTCCTTCGCAATGATATTGTTGGCAGCTTTACGCTGATCTTCAGAATCCTTCAAAGCGAGCAGAGCTTTTGCATGTCCGGCCGATAAATCACCGTTTCTTATATAGTCCTGAACGGATTCGTCAATGTTAACGAGACGTACTGTATTGGCAATAGTGGCACGTGGCTTACCAAGCTTCTTTGCAAGCTGTTCCTGGCTCATTTTATGATTCTTCAGAAGGTTATTCATAGCATACGCTTCTTCCAAAGGATTCAAGTCTTCACGCTGCAAATTCTCGATTAGCGCCTGCTCAAGAGTCTGCTGATCGGTAAGTTCTCTGACAATAGCAGGTATAACTTTAAGACCCGCAAGCCTTGACGCTCTCCATCTTCTCTCACCCGCAACGATAATGTAACCTTCACCTTTTTTCTGAACGATAATAGGCTGAATAACACCATTTTCCTTTATTGACTCTGAAAGCTCCTGAAGCGCCTGCTCGTCGAAAACCTTTCGCGGCTGTTCAACATTCGGGGAGATGTCATTTATCTTCAGTTCAACCACGGAATCACCGGTATTTTCGGGTATCCCTTCACTTGAAAGCAATGCTCCCAAACCTTTACCCAGACCTCTGTTTGAAGATCCTGCAACAGCTTTCTTTTGAGAAGGTTTTTTAGCAACAGTTTTTGCTTTAGTTGCAGGTTCTGCAGTCGTTTTTCTTGTCGTTGTCTTCTTTACAGTTTTCTTTGCAACAGCCATTTTAATTCACCTCATATATAGATTTATATCTATGTATTATTTGGATGTTCTCTTGATTACTTCAGTCGCCAGAGCTTCATAAGCCTTAGCTCCCTTGGAGGATTTATCGTAATATGCGATAGCGACGCCGTGGCTCGGAGCCTCTGCAAGTCTTACGTTTCTGGGTATAACTGTCTTGAACACTTTATCTCCAAAGTAATTCCCGACTTCCTCTTGTACCTGTCTGGTAAGCTGTGTTCTCTTATCAAACATCGTAAGTACAACACCCAGAATAGAAATATTTTTGTTTAATTTCTTTTTGACTATGTTCACCGTATCAATTAACTGCGTCAGACCCTCGAGAGCATAATACTCGCCTTGAATAGGAATTATTATTCCATCAGAAGCAGTCAAAGAATTTATCGTCAATATTCCCAACGAAGGAGGACAATCAATGATAATATAATCATATTTTCCTTTAACAGGTTTCAGAGCATTCTTAAGAACCTGTTCTCTGGACATTGTGTTAACCAATTCTATCTCAGCTCCTGCGAGATTTATGTTGGTAGGGCAAATATCCACATTATCTGCACTTGATTCATACAATGCATCCGTAATAGATACATCATTAATCAGAACGTCATAAATCGTTGTTTCCAAATCACCTTTGTCAATCCCTAATCCACTTGTGGCATTTCCCTGAGGATCAAGATCAATCACAAGCACTTTCTTTTTCTTTTTGCCAAGGTACGCCGCCAAACTAACCGTTGTCGTTGTTTTTCCGACACCGCCTTTCTGATTGGCAAGAGAAAGTATATAACCCATAATTCCAGCTCCTTATTTTTAATATAATTAACTATAACATTGATTAAGCAAGCGTTTGTAACATTCACATAACAATAAAAAAGGAATGTTCCACGTGGAACATTCCTTAATAACACTTATGAATTGTTCCACGTGGAACAATCAGTTATCGATATTAGCAAGTTTTGCGTTCTTCTGGATATATTCTTTACGGGGATCAACCTCATCACCCATAAGAAGAGTAAACGTTTCATCAGCCGCCTGAGCATCAGCAAGTGTAACTTTGAGAAGTTTTCTTGTGTTAGGGTTCATTGTCGTATCCCAAAGTTGCTCCGAACTCATCTCACCAAGACCCTTAAATCTCTGGATGAGAGGATTCTTCCAACCGGTCTTCTCCTTTATAGCCTCGACTTCAGCATCATCGTAAGCATAATATGCTGTATCACCCTGATATACCTTATAAAGAGGCGGGCATGCTATATACACATATCCACCATCAATAAGAGGTCTTAAATATCTGAAGAAGAAAGTCAGCAACAAAGTTCTGATGTGGGATCCATCAACATCGGCATCGGCCATGATAATAACCTTATGATAACGAAGCTTATTAACATCAAATTCATCGCCGATTCCTGCTCCAAGTGCCATAACAACCGGCTGAAGCTTCTCGTTAGAATAGACCTTATCGATACGCGCTTTTTCTACATTAAGCATCTTGCCCCACAAAGGAAGAATCGCCTGATACTTACGCTCACGACCTTGTTTAGCTGAACCACCTGCGGAATCTCCCTCAACGATGAATATCTCACAGAATTCCGCTTCGTTAGACTGGCAATCAGCAAGCTTACCGGGTAAAGAATTATTTTCGAAGACTGTCTTGCGTCTTGTGAGTTCTCTGGCCTTCTTTGCAGCATCTCTTGCACGACTTGCAGAAAGACATTTATCCATAATCATCTTGGAAACGTCAGGATTTTCTTCGAGGAACGTCATGAGTTTCTCAGATACAGCCTTCTCAACCATAGGACGAATCTCTGAATTACCAAGTTTTGTCTTAGTCTGTCCTTCAAACTGAGGCTCGGGAAGCTTTACGGAAATGATAGCCGCAAGACCTTCTCTGGCATCTTCGGGAGCAAGTTTTAAATCACCATCTTTGATAAATTTATACTTCTTAGCATACTCATTAACAACTCGAGTGAGAGCCGCTCTGAATCCGGTAAGATGAGTACCACCCTCGGTAGTTGCAATATTATTTGCATAGCAATAAACGGTTTCCTGATAAGAATCATTGTACTGCATAGCAATTTCAACAAAACAATCTCCCATCTTGGTTGCCATATAAATAGGTTGGGGATTAATCTTTTCCTTATGACGGTTAAGATATTCAACAAAAGTTATAATTCCGCCATCATAGTGCAGATGTTCCTTAACAGGTTCATCTCCACGATCATCACACAAATCAATCGTAACTTCTTTATTAAGAAAAGCCATCTCACGATATCTGGTAATCATTGAATCAAAATCAAAGTGAATGTCAGGGAAGATGGTATTGTCAGGAATAAAATTCGTGCACGTTCCTGTGTCATTAATATCGCATTTACCAATAACGTGCAAAGGTTCAACCGTTTTACCTTTTTCAAAACCTATCTGATAAATATTACCGTCACGCTTAACCTGAACTGTCATTCTATCTGACAAAGCATTAACAACAGAAGCACCTACACCGTGAAGTCCGCCTGAAACACTGTATGCTCCGCCGCCAAATTTACCTCCGGCATGCAGTATCGTATGTACAACTTCAACTGTAGGAATTCCCTGCTTAGGATGAATACCCACAGGAATACCTGAACCGTCATCTTTAACTGTGACAGATCCGTCCTTATTTAAGGTCACATCAATCAAATCGCATCGTCCGGCTAAAGCTTCGTCAACAGAGTTTGCTACTATCTCATAAACAAGGTGATGCAAACCTCTTAATGTGGTATCACCGATATACATTCCTGGACGCTTTCTTACAGCCTCAAGTCCTTCGAGAACCTGGATATCATCCTCGTCATAAGAACTCTTATTTGTGGTATCAAATTCATCCTGACCGGCAGTAACTTTCTCAATCTCATCAAGAGTTTCTTCTTTGTAATCTTCGGTCAAAGCTCTCGGATTCTCTGCAAGATTTCTAAGTTCATCGTCATCAGCAGCTTCAACCGGCTGATAATAAATATCGACTTCACCGGAAGAAGGGGTCAGATTCTCGTTTTCATTCTTGTTTTCGTCACTCATTTATCAGAACTCCTTGATAAATTTTAAAAATTATTAATTTTTAACACTGTTATAACTGTTATGTTCCAGCCTTTTTGCAAGAACAGCAGAAGAGATAGAGCTTATATAAGACTTGGTGTCGGTAACTATAAGCGTTCGCGGTATATCCGAAGTAAGGTACTGAAGCCGGTTACTATCGTCTTCAGACTTAATAAAATCAGTTACTTTCCTATCTGAAGCCGGAACTGTCTCAAGATTAATTATCACCGAGACACTTCCGGAAGGAACCGATATATCTCCTCCGATATTTACGTACACGCGTTCTCCTCCAGATAATATTATAACATAATATGCTAATTATAATATAGATTAATTGGGAAAAACTTCACCCTTTTCGACGCGATAAAACTTTACGTCAGAACTGCCGGTAACAATATTTCCGAGTTGACTTTCAACAAAAGCCTTGTCGGTACAAGTAATAAAAATCTGGGCATTGTTCATACCCGCCAAGAGACTTATTCTGCGACTTTCATCAAGTTCCGAAAAAACGTCATCAAGCAAAAGTACAGGGGATGATCTCACTTTTTCGCGTAAAATCTCAAGTTCAGACAATTTCAAAGCCAGTGCAGCAGATCTTTGCTGACCTTGAGAAGAATACTGCCTCATAGACAATCCGTTAAGCTTGATTTCAAGATCGTCTCGCTGTACTCCGGTCGAAGAAAGACCCTTTTCGATATCTGATTCTCGTACAGAGCGAAACTTTTTTAAAAGTAAATCACTGAGACCCCTCTTAATCTGCGCGAGAATACCCCCAGAAAGCGTTCCTGATGTAAATTGGTCCAACATACCGTCTCTTTTAAGAAACTCTTCGAAAAGCTCTTTTACGCCCGTTAAAGTATCATACTCTACTATAAGTTTTTCTTTACCGTCAGAAATTACACTGTGATGAGCTGCTGCTTTTGAAGATAAAAGCAAACAATATCTGAAACGCTCTATTATTAAATCGGCTGACAAATCGGAAAGAGAAAAATCCCAATAATCAAGTTTGTTATCACAATCCGGAGTATATTTACCGTGACAAGCTTTAAGACAAGCATTCTTCTGTTCTGTAATTTTCTTTGTTCTTCCAAGTAAATCGAAATAAACAGGGGAAACCTTACAAATCAACAAATTCAGAAACTTACGTCTTGAGACGGGTGCACCTTTAACGAGATTTAAATCATCCGGCGCAAATATAACAGTGTTAAAAGTTCCTATATAAGACGATATTTTCGGAATTACCAGATTATTTTGTTCGAGAACTCTTTTAACCAGACCGCGTTTGCCGTTATCAGTAAAAGTAACTTTAAAATTTATATCGGAATCATAAACTTCATCTTCACACAAAAGATTAATTTTAAATTCATCCGTACCAAATCTTATCATCTCTTTATCTTTGGATGTTCTGTGTGAAGAAACAGAAGACGCAACATTAATTGCTTCTATAATATTCGTTTTGCCTTGAGCATTATTACCGTAAAACACATTAACAGAAGGCCCGACATCAAGGTCGAGCCTTCCATAATTTCTGAAATCTGTCAGATCAATGTGTTTAACTATCATCTTCTGATAGGAAGAATCAGATAAACGTATCCGTCACCTTCCACAGGAACAATAATACAAGGTCCCTGGTTGCCGTTAAGCTCAATTCTTACGGTATCATCATCAATAACTTTAAGAGCTTCCGTCAGATACTTCGCATTAAAGTCAATATCAATGCTTTCACCTTCAGATTCAATAGAAATTGTTTCTTTGTGTGTACCTGCCTCTGCATTGGCAGCAATAAGCAGCGTATTCGCATCAGTCATCTTAAGCTGAACAGGACATCTTCTCTCATCAGACATAATGATAAGTGACGCTCTGTTGATGGCATCAAGAATCTTTCTTCTGTCAATCGTAATTACAGTCTTGGGATTCTTTTGAATAATTGCATTGTAATTAACAAACGGTCCGCCGAGAAGTCTTGATATAATTCTTACACTTCCCATATCGAAAAGCAGGTGATTCGCCGAACTGTAAATTATAACTTCACTGTTCTCTTCGCTTCCTCCGAAAATGTTGGCTGCTTCTTTAAGAGCTTTACCCGGTATAATGAAATTCATAACAGGAAAATCCGTGCCTACACTTTCTCTTCTTAAAGCCATACGGAAACCGTCAATAGCAACCATGGTAAGTGTATTTCCATCACTTTCAAGGTTACATCCTGTAAGAGATTGTCTTGTACTGTCTTTGGAAACCGCAAAAATAGTACTGTCAATCATATTCTTAATCATCTTCTGAGATACTGTAATTTTATTGTCAGTCTCAATTACAGGAATCTTAGGATAAGACTCGGCAGAATTTCCCTTAAGAACAGTATGAGCTTCTCCGGAAGAAATAGATACGTTAAATCTGTCATCAACTTCAATTGTTGTGAGTTCATCCGGAAGCATCTTAATAATCTCACCGAAGTATCTTGAATTAACAACAACCGAACCTTCTTCAATAACATCTGAATCTAGATCTGATTCAATACCTGTCTCAAGATCATAACCCGTAAGTTTAACTCTGCCGTCTTCTGCTTGAATTAAAATTCCCTCGAGAATCGGAACAGTTGCATTAGTCTTAATAGCTTTCTGAACAATTATTATAGAGTCAATTAAATCTGACTTATTACAATTAAATTTCATAAAAAAATTTTCCTTTCGAAAAAATAAAAAACATTCCGCGGATATTATACTACATTTTTGATTGTCTAAGTATTCTTATTTATATAGTATGGAGAAATTGTTCAAAACCTTAAAAAGCCCTTATAAGCATTCAATTTAACAGTGTTATTTCAGTGTTTAAAACTCTTTTGCAAACTGTAGAGAAGAGGATTGTTACAAACACGTTACACTTACGAACAATTCATCTACACGAAAATTACATCAAACAATAAACATTTCTACAAAAAATGTTTACATGTCAGTTATACGCTTTTTGATATTCTCCACATCGGCAAGCAGAGTTTCGTTTGAATTAACATTATTGCATGCGTTCATAACGGTAGTGTGTTTTCTTCCTCCGAAAATTTCACCAATCTTTGTAAACTGCATCTCAAGCATGTCTCTGCAAATATACATAGCAACAGATCTTGCATTAACAATCTCAGCAGATTTAAGTTTTGACTTCATTTTATCCGGAGTAACGTCGTAATACTTAGATACTGCATCTATAACAATTTCAGGCGTGACAGTTTTCTTCTTATTGGGAGAAATCATCGGAGCAAGTTTTGATCTTACAAGCTCTAAGGAAATATTACCGTTTTCGAGAGCGTAAAAAGAGGAAACTATGTTGAAAGCTCCGTTAAGCTCTCTTACGTTGTTCGTAACATTTTCGCAGATATATTCCACAACATCTTCGTTTAAGTGTATGCCGACAGAATTCATTTTGTTGAGAATAATTGCTTTACGGGTCTCGTAATCCGGCGGCTGAATATCCATCATGATACCGCTTTGAAATCTTGACGTAAGTCTCGGGTCAAGTTCAGGCAAATTCTTAGGTGATTTATCGCTTGTAATTACGATTTGTTTTCCCGCAGAAGCTAAAGTCTCGAAGGTGTTGAAGAACTCCATCTGAGTACCTTCTTTATTGATGAGAAATTGTATGTCATCAATAAGAAGAACATCTATGTTTCTGTACTTATTTCGAAAATCTTCATAAAACTTATTGTGCATGCTCGTAACATAAGCATTTGTAAAATCTTCGCATGTTGTGTAAAGAACTTTCTTTTCCGGGAAAAGCTTTGTTACCTGATATCCGACAGCTTTCATGAGGTGAGTTTTACCGAGACCGGAATTACCCCACAAATAAAGAGGATTGCGCTGTCTTAATCCGGGATTTTCCGCTACCGAAAAGGCAGATGCATAAGCAAAACGATTGCAATCTCCGACGATAAAATTATCAAAAGTAAATTCATCGGATAAACCGGAAGGAAAAGAAGAATTTTTCTTTTCTCTTTCCTTAACTTTACTTTCGGAAACAACAGAATTAATTACGGCGGAATTATCGCCTTCAACAACATACTTGACAGAAGTACTCTTGTCGGTAACAGTTTTAACAGCATTTTTTATGGAATTATCGAGGTCATGACCTTTAACAAGACTCAGTGAATAATCATCTCTGCACGACAAAACAAGAATGTCGTTATCGTAAGACACCTGCTTTATTTTACACAATATGTTGTCATAAATAATGCGGTCAATACTGGAATCGAGCGCAATTATCTTAAGTGCCTGTGACCAGATATCACTGTTCATCTGTTAACCTGTCCCAAAAGAAAATTGACTGCATTATAACACGGTTTGGTTTATAATACACGATGAGTATGAGCAAAAATTCTAAACGTAAAAAAATAAGCAATATTTTGCTGATAATAGCAGCACTTCTTCTGGTTGCCGGAATAGGTTTTCTTGTGTCTGATTTGATTGAGAAGAATAAGAGACAGGAAAAGATTGATGAAGGTGCGGCAGCAATAGAGTCCGTAATACAAGCTCAGGAAACAAATGCCGAAGAAGATGAAACCGAAGATGAACCTGAAATGACAATGATTGTAAGTAATGAAGATCTTCAGGTTGACGGTGAAGAATACGATTACTTCGGAACAGAAGAAGAAATTCGAGCACAACGCGAAGCAGTTCAGGAAGAACTTGACAGTTACGACACAGGTTATACTGTTCTTCAAGGTATCGGAATTCTTGAGATTCCGTCGATTGATTTAAGACTTCCTATATGGGAAGAGACCAATTCTGTATCACTTCGATATGGTGCAGGACACTATGTAGCTTCCGTAAGACCCGGACAAGTCGGTAACTGTTCAATCTTAGGACACCACATGAGGGCATACGGATCAATTTTTAACAGACTTGAAGAAGTTGAACCCGGAGACGAAGTTATCATCACAAATCTTCGGGGATATACATTCACTTACATAATAGATGAGACACTGGTAATAGACCCCGATGAGCTCGGAGATTATATAAGAGGCGGTATTACGGATGAGAGGCAGGTAACACTTGTGACCTGTACTTACACATCACAGGGAAAGCTTAGATTTCTAGCTATAGGACACATTCAGGATGAAGAGTAAATTACCGGCGGTTGTGGCCGCGCGTATTACAAGAACAGGTCTTCGTATGATGGGAAGAGGAGCCACGACGCTACCCGGAAAAGTAGCGCTTAAAGTGTGTCCCACAGCCATCTCTCAGACTGCGAAAAATAAGAAGGTTATCACGATTACCGGAACCAACGGTAAAACCACAACAACGCACATGATTACAAGTATGCTGCGTGATTTGGGATATGAAGTTATAACCAATGTGTCAGGTGCAAATCTTGCTTCAGGTATCGCAACTACACTTCTTTGTGAGAAACCTTCCAGGAAAACCTCAGCAGATAAAACGGTATATGTTCTTGAGGTCGATGAAGCGGCTTTCGCAAGAATTGCAAAAGATTTGCAGCCTTGTGTAAGTGTAGTCACAAATCTTTTCAGAGATCAGCTCGATCGCTACGGTGAACTTACTCACACAAGAGATTTAATTGCATCGGGAATTGACGACACAAAAGCGAAGATAATTCTTAACGCTGACGACACGCTCGTTGCATCTTTGGGTAAGACTCGTAAAGACAGAGCGGTTTACTTCGGAATCAACAGTGAGACCATGAAGAAGCGTCAGGAAATTTCCGGCAAAACATCTGAACTCGAAGCTTCCTGCGACGCTGCTTATTGTCCGGATTGCAACGTAAAATACGAATATACGGCAAGAAGCTTCGGACACCTTGGAAACTACCGTTGTCCTTCGTGCGGATTTACGACACCGGACAAGACTTACGAACTCTCTTTTGATGAGACCGGAAACTTAAGCTGCGAAGGATTTGACATAAAAGTCACTGACAATTCCATTCGAAAAACATGCGACATGAAACTTCGAATCTCGGGTAGCCATAACCTCTATAACACTTGTGCCGCAGTCGCTGCCGTTAATGAGTTTATGAAGATTGAAGCGAAGGATGACGGTAATAAAGAAGAGCTTTTCGAGAAAGTGTGCGGGGCTCAGGATTCGGTTGAAGCCGCGTTCGGACGAATGGAAAAAATTGCTGTGGGGGAGAAGTATATTTGCATTTTGCTTGTGAAGAATCCTGTTGGTTTGGACAGGAGTCTGTCGTTTGTGGCGCAGTCGGAGGATGCGGATTCGCTGATGCTTGTACTCAATTCGAATACTGCGGACGGACACGATATCTCGTGGATTTGGGACGTTGACTTCGAGTCAAAGGCAGATACTCTTCCCGAAAATATTTACGTCTCGGGTCAGCGTTACGGAGACATGATGCTTCGTGTCGCGTACTCGGGAAGAGATGTTGACGGTTACGGTTCGATTGATTTTGCGACGGAGCTTTTGAAGGCGGCATTGAAGGATTGTCCGGACGGCAAGTGTGTGTATATTTTGCCGAATTACACGGCAATGCTCGACCTCAGAGGAAAGCTTGTTAAAGATTTGAAACTTAAGGATTTCTGGAAAGACTGATTGTATGGATAAACTTGTAATAGGACATTTTTACCCGGATTTACTTAACCTCTACGGCGACAGAGGAAACGTGCTTGCGCTTATGAGGAGAGCGAGACTTCGCGGCATCGAGACAGAGGTCAGAAGCATATCCATCGGAGATGATGTGAAGCCCGGAGATATCGACATCGGCTTTATCGGCGGAGGTCAGGACAGCGAGCAGAATATCATGGTCGAAGACCTCACAAAAGTTAAAGGTGATGTCATCAAAGAGATGATTGAAAGCGGCACGGTTTTCCTTACAATCTGCGGCGGTTATCAGCTCATCGGAAAATACTATGAAGAGTGCGACGGCAGAATAATCGAAGGCCTCGGGGCACTTCCTCACTACACCAAAGCGCAAAAAGACAGATTTATTAACGACACCGTTTACGAGTTTGATTTGAACGGTCAGACATACACCGTCGCGGGCTTTGAGAATCACAGCGGAAGAACATTTCTCGAAGGTGATGAGAAGCCCTTTATGAAAGTCGTTAAAGGCCACGGAAACAACGGTGAAGACGGAACGGAAGGCGCGGTTTACAAGAACACTTTCTGCACTTATTCTCACGGCAGTCTGCTTCCCAAAAACCCGGTTATAACCGACATGCTTCTGGAGATTGCTTTGAAGAGGAAGTACGGGGAAGACTATCAAATGACGGAGCTCATTACCGAGACCGAAGATCTTGCCCGCAAACAGGCACTCGATTACATAGATTCCTTAAGCTGAAGTCGGTAAATTGTATTTTGACTGCGCGTTTATTATAATAGACGCGTATTTTTTCTTTTCGGAGGAACTTTTTATGGTTAAGGCGATTGTAGGCGCTAACTGGGGCGATGAGGGTAAGGGAAAGATTACAGATTTGCTTGCCGGAGATTCGGATATTGTCATCCGCTTTCAAGGAGGTGCCAATGCCGGTCACACGATTATAAATGAGCATGGAAGATTTGCTCTGCACCTGATGCCATCGGGTGTTTGTCACGAGAACATAATTAACATCATCGGAAACGGCGTCGCGCTTGATATTAACAAGTTCATCGCCGAGTATAACGACATATGCTCCAAGGGATTAAATCCTAAGCTTATGGTGTCCGATCGAGTACAGGTAATCATGCCGTACCATGTTGATTTTGATAAGTATGAGGAGGAGAGACTTGCGGGTAAGGCTTTCGGTTCAACGAAGTCGGGTATCGCGCCGTTTTTCTCCGATAAGTATGCGAAGATCGGTTTCCAGGTAAGTGAGCTTTTCTATCCGGATACCTTAAGAGAGAAGATCGGTCGCGTCCTTGAGATTAAGAATGCACTTCTCGTAAATCTTTATCACAAAGATCCGATTGATGCTGATGAACTTACTGCCGAGATGCTTCGCCAGGGTGAGCTTATCAAGCCGTTTGTTGCCGATACGCAGGCGTTCCTTTTCGAGGCTGTTAAGAGCGGTAAGAACATCTTACTTGAAGGTCAGCTCGGTTCCATGAAAGATCCGGACATGGGTATCTACCCGATGGTTACGTCTTCTTCGACGCTTGCGGGTTACGGTGCTGTCGGTGCGGGGATTCCGCCTTATGAGATTAAGGACATCATCTGTGTTACGAAGGCATATTCCTCAGCTGTCGGCGCGGGTGCTTTTGTAAGCGAGATTCTTGACGAAGACAAGGCTAAGGAACTTCGTGACAGAGGCGGCGATAAGGGCGAGTACGGTGCTACCACAGGAAGACCCCGAAGAGTCGGCTGGTTTGACGCCGTTGCCACACGTTACGGCGTACGCGTTCAGGGAGCCACAGCGGTTGCACTCACGAACATCGACGTTCTCGGCTATCTCGATGAAATTCCGGTATGTGTCGGCTACGAGATAGACGGCAAAGTCACGAAGGACTTCCCGAATCCGACGCTGCTTGACAGAGCAAAGCCCGTATTCGAGACACTGCCGGGATGGAAGAGCGATATCCGCGGCGAGACAGACTTTAATAAGCTTCCCAAGGAAGCGCAGGATTACGTCGCCTTTATCGAAAAGGAGACGGGAGTACACGTATCCATCGTGTCCACAGGACCTAAGAGGGAGGAGATTATTTTAAGATGAAATCTTTCAAGACCTTTACATCTGCGGTATTGCTGACCGTCTTTGTGACGGGACTTTTTACTGCATGCACGTCCCGCGAAATCGGAAAAATTGAGCAGGTTACCGGGGATTTTTTCACGGCGGTCATCGAAGGTGATTTTGAGGAAACTTCCGAATTTACCGAAGATTCAAGATCAATTTCCGAAGCGTTTGAAAATCTTGACGACGATGAGTATGAGGTTCTACAAGCGATGCTTGGTGAAAGCGAGTATTCGATAGAAGACGTTACTTGTGACAGACGAGCAGGAACCGCCGTAGTTGAGATTGAATTTACTTATCCCGATGTGGCGGAGATAACAGACAGCGAAGATGTTACGCACGAAGAACTTTTGTCTTTAATAGCAGAAGGCGAAGAACTCGAGACTGAAGATGTAAAGCTCAAATTCGCAAAAGATGAAGACGGGCGGTGGTATATCAAGGACCGCACGGTGGTGAGATTCGGAGAATTTCTTGCCGAAGAAGTGTCGTCTGCCAGGACAATCTTTATAACGGCAGACAGAGCGCAGCAAGTCATAAGTTCGTTTATTGAGGGTGCGGCAGAATACGGTCTTGAGGCAATTCAGGATTTAACAGACGGTTGCTTTACATTTGATGATTTCAGAGTTTATGAGCTGATTTCCGGCTTTGAAATTAACAACGAAGCGAAGGAAGCGATTAACAATTTCATCAAGGCTTACTACAGTTTTATTTTCGTGAACGGAGTGCAGTTTGATATCGATACCGACAGCCTGTATTCAGACGGTTTTGTGACGGGAAATCTGACGCTTCAGGTGCCTTCGAGTGAAGAGCTTTATCAGGTACTTAAGAGTGAAGAAGTACTAGTTCCTTACATCGGGGAGCTGCTTGTGGACGGCGTGTTTGCAAACAGCAGTGACGCGACTTCTGCCAATCAGATGCTTGCAACTATTTATAACGAACTTGCCGATGCAGTAAGCGGGGTATCAGCTGAAGAGTATGATATGGGTACGGTCGCACTTGATTTTCAGGGAGACAGTGCTGATTCCGAAGAAGGTGTCATAATAAGAATTTCAAGTCCGCTTATCGTTAACAATTCAGGAATAATTTACGATGCGGAGCATTCGCTTACAGCAGAGACTTTGAGAGAATACAGAGAGGCTGCAATCGACATGATGCAGGAGCTTGGAAGAATTACAGCAGCTCAGGCGGAGTACCTGAGGGATATGCTCTTTAGCGAGGATGAGGACGGTTCCGATACAAGTACCGAGGAGATACTTAATCAGGCGGTCGACCTCGAGGAATACGTTCCCTCGTGGAGTGACGGTTCGATAGCTTACGGTCAGTCACGAGCCGACGATAACGGCGTTCGCATGTACTACAGCAAAGAGCCCGGAGTACTTGACACGGCGGCCTACTACATAGACGAGAAGGGTATTACGATTACGTCGATTTTCGACGAGTACTTCCCGGAAGGCACAGTGCTTTATATCGATTGGTGGGTAGGAAGTGAAGACGAACTTTATTCTTCGGAAGAGTATATTGTACCTGAAGGTGGCACGAAGATTATAACGGCTCACGTTGATTTGGACCTCGAGGACGGACTTGAAGACGGCACGTATTCTCTTCGTATTTGGCGTGAAGATCACAGCTACGTAATTTCTTACGTTAAGCTTATAAAGGAAGGATAAAATATGGCGCAAGAAATGATTCTTGTAATGGATTTCGGCGGTCAGTATAACCAGCTTATCGCGCGACGAGTAAGAGAATTGGATGTTTATAGTGAAGTGCATCCTCACACGATGAGTCTCGACGAGATTCGCAGCATGAACCCCAAGGGTATTATCCTTACGGGAGGTCCCGCGAGTGTTTATAAGGACGACTCGCCGAAGTGCTCACCGGAGTTGTTTGATTTGGGTATTCCGGTGCTCGGAATCTGCTACGGCGCACAGCTTATGACCTATCTTTTGGGCGGTGAGGTTAATACCGCGGATGTCCGCGAATACGGTCACACAGAAGTCGAGGTTGATACAAGCGACGTTATGTTTGGCGACGTTTCTCCTAAGACTGTTGTTTGGATGAGTCACACCGACAGAATAACCAAAACCGCTCCCGGGTTTAAAGTTACGGCATCGTCTTCTTCGTGCCCGATTGCTGCGGCGTCAAACGATGACAGGAAGCTTTATCTGACGCAGTTCCACCCTGAGGTTTCTCACTCTGTTGAAGGTCAGAAAATTCTCGGCAACTTCGTACGCGAGGTCTGCGGCTGCAAGTGCGATTGGAAGATGGATTCGTTCGTCGAGACATCCATTAAAGCAATTCGCGAAAAGGTCGGAAACGGTCGCGTACTCTGCGCTTTGTCGGGTGGCGTTGATTCATCCGTCGCAGCGGTACTGCTGTCAAAAGCGGTCGGCAAACAGCTGACATGCGTTTTCGTAGATCACGGACTTCTTCGTAAAGACGAAGGTGATGATGTTGAGGCCGTATTTGGTCCCGACGGTCCTTATGATTTGAACTTTATCCGCGTTAATGCTCAGGAGAGATTTTACTCGAAGCTCGCGGGCGTTGTTGAGCCCGAGCGTAAGCGCAAGATTATCGGCGAGGAGTTCATCAGAGTGTTCGAAGAAGAAGCGAAGAAAATCGGCGCCGTCGACTTCCTTGTGCAGGGTACGATTTATCCGGATGTTATTGAGTCGGGTCTTGGAAAATCCGCTGTGATCAAGTCTCATCACAATGTCGGCGGACTGCCCGATTACGTTGATTTCAAAGAGATTATCGAGCCCTTGAGACTGCTGTTTAAAGACGAGGTAAGACGCGCCGGTCTCGAGCTCGGAATACCCGAGAAGCTCGTTTTCCGTCAGCCCTTCCCGGGTCCCGGACTTGCCATAAGAATCATAGGCGATGTCACCGCGGAGAAGGTAAAGCTCGTCCAGGATGCGGATGCAATTTTCCGTGAGGAGATGGCGAACGCCGGAATGGACAAGACTGCCAATCAGTACTTTGCTGCTTTGTCTAACATGCGATCCGTCGGATGCATGGGTGATGAGAGAACTTACGATTATGCAGTTGTTCTTCGTGCCGTTACGACCAATGATTTCATGACTGCCGAGGCCGCAGAGCTGCCATGGTCTCTGATTACCAAGGTTACCAACCGCATCGTCAACGAAGTCAAGGGCGTCAACCGCGTCCTCTACGATTGCACGAGCAAACCGCCCGCCACGATAGAGTTTGAATAAACACACAAATCCCTGCAAGTCCAGTAAAATCAAGGCTTGCAGGGATTTTTATATTGGCGGTGAGTACGTTTTGGGTACACTTTTTATTTTGCTGCTGTTCAGCAGATCGGGTGGCTTATGCATGAGCCGTGCTTGCACGGGCGAAGCGCATAGGACACACGATCTGGACAAGTGCCGAAGGCACTCGGACCGACCACACTGAGCAACCTCTGGTTGCGAAGTTGGCGGCTGTTCAGCAGTATAATCACTCGGGGTTTTTCGGATTTAATCACATCTTATCCATTGCCGCATCATGCTTCTTCTGGATTTCAAGGTTCTCCGGGAACGGATCCGTTTCCGGATACATATCCATCCAGAGATCAAAGGATTCTTCTGCAGCCAGCAGTGCTTCGGCACGCTGTTTCACATCTTTGATTTCATTGGCTGCTTTCACATCTTCCTCATATTTCTCATAGCGATCAAACCAGGAGCGCATCAGGATCAGGGAATTAAAGCTGACCGCAATGCGATCGGAGCCGTCGTCATCGGTCACTTCCATGACTTTACCGCCATACTGGCGGAAGACATGGAAGATCCTGTGCATGGCCTTAACGCCGTCGAAGTCAGAGTTGGTAAGGACTTCCGGATTGACGGCCAGGGCATCGGCCAGTGCTTCGAGAGAGGCCTGCTTGGGATTCCGGCGGCCGGATTCATAAGCGCGGATATATGATTCGCTGACACCGACCATTTCGCCGAGCTGTTTTAAGGTGAGACCGCGTTCCTTGCGGATGCGACGAATGTTTTCTCCTACTGTCATGAGTTGTTCCCTCCTTGCTGGAAAGGGCGGTCAAAAATGATGCACCCTTTGATAAAAAACAGTTTACCACATGAATCAGAAAAACGCAACAAAAAGATGTTGACACGCACCAAAAGATGCGCTATATTATAAACGAATCAAAATGATACGCATAGAAATCAAAAGATGCGATAGGAGAAGGCGTGAAGATATTGATTCGGGGAAGCAGGATGACAGGCATACAGAAAGAAGGAGGTGAAGTGCTTATGAAGGAAAGGATATACTACACCGCTGCAGAGATCGCGGAGATGCTGGGTGTAAGCCGCGGCAAGGCATATAAGATTCTGCGTGAGATGAACGCGAAGCTTGCGGAAGAAGGATATCTGACAGTTGCCGGAAAGATACCGGTCGAGTATTTCAAAGAAAAATGGTATGGAGCATAAGAAGGAGGTGACTGCATGAGCTGCAGTGCAAAGAAAGACCCGAACGGGACCTGGAGGATCCAGTATCGCTGGACGGACTGGTCGGGAAAGAACAGAAAGTCCACGAAACGTGGATTTAAAACGAAGAAGGAAGCGGAGGAATGGCTGGCGAAGTTCCGGCTCCAGCAGGCCGGAGACCTGACCATGACATTTGAAAAGTTCTGGGAGATCTACCAGGAGGACATGGGAAAACGCCTGAGGGCCAGTACGATGCGGCAGAAAGAATACGTGGTAAAGGATAAGCTTCTTCCGTATTTCGGACAGATGCCGCTTAATGAGATCACGCCGGCGATTATCCGCAAATGGCAGGGAGAGATGATGTCAAAGGGTTATAAGGAAACCTATCTGAAGACGATCAATAACCAGCTGAGCAGCATATTGAATTATGCGGTGAAGTATTACGATCTTCATTCCAATCCCTGCCAGAGAGCCGGAAGCATGGGAAAGAACAAAGCGGACAAAATGGAGTACTGGACGCTGGAAGAATTCAATCAGTTCGAGGATGCCATCGTGGACAAGCATACGGCTTGGATGGCATTCCGGGTTCTGTTCTGGACGGGGATACGAATGGGCGAGATGCTTGCGCTGAATATCGAGGACGTGGACTTTGAGGAAGGGACGATCCACATTTCCAAATCCCTCAACCGGATGGGCGGAGAGGATGTGATCACACCGCCGAAGACGGCCAGCTCTGTCCGGACGATCACGATGCCGGAGGAGCTCGCGAAAGAGTTGAAGGAGTATGTGGGAACCATTTACCGGCCGCGGCCGAAGAAGCGGATCTTCGCTGAGATCACCAAGAGCTATCTGGAACATGAGATGAAGCGCGGGATCGAGAGATCCGGGGTAAAAAAGATCCACATCCACTGTCTCCGGCATTCCCATGCGTCCATGCTGGTGCAGATGGGCTTCAATCCGATGGAGATCGCGAACCGGCTGGGACACGGACGGGTCACCACAACCATCGAGACGTATTGCCATCCGTCGCTGGATGCACAGGTACGGATCGCGGACCGACTGAGTGAAGCGGAAAAGTCATCTGAAAAAGCGGAAGGGGATCCGGATCAGAAGAAAATGAAGCTTTCGGATCACGGAACGGATCCGGAGCGGAAGGAGGATAAAGATGCCGTGTAAACGAGAAGCAAGGTTCCGCCGGAATACGATTGCGTTCTGGCTGAGCGATGAGGAAAAGAAACAGGTAGAAGCAAAGATCATATTGTCGGGACTGACAAAGGGAGAATATTACAGGAGCGCCGTACTGGGACAGCAGATCAATGTGTCCGGAGGCAGGTATCTGTCGGCAAGACTGGCGGTCACGCTGGAAAAGCTGTATGCCGATGCGGCAGATGGCGATACCGCTTCCGCGGAAACGCTGGAAGAGCTCCTGGGACAGCTCCTTACAATCTGGGAGAAGAGGAAGGAGGAGTTCGATTGAACAGGGATGTGAAAAGACGAATGACCGCTTCGGATCCGGTTGTTGGCGCAGCCGGGAAGCAGTCATCCTGTGTAATCAAATACAAGGATATAGTAGCAAATTTCTGTCTCTGCTTCAATGACTTTTCCGGGAAGGAGGAAAGCATTGAACAGAAAAATGTTTGAGGCGATGATGCACGCGGAGCCGGAAAATCCGGACAGGAGATACGTGTTCATCGTAGATAATGAGAATCTGGCCATGTTTATCTTTTTGGCCGGATTCAGTGCCGTGCTTCTGCAGCAGGAACAGGATGAATATTATTTTGACGCGGAGGGGCTGGTGGATTATCTGCGCAGCCTTGAACTGCGAGGCACCAACCGAATGGATTATCTGTATGTGCCGGCTTGCTCCACGAAGAAGCAGAATGATCTGTTGACGGAATATTTTAAGGAACAGTATCTGGAATACAGGGAAGGCTGGAGACTTTTTAAGGACAAGGATTACCTGACGCGGCTCGACGCGGATCAGGAGGTCAAAAAGATTGTGCGGCAGTTCGTGGATCGGTATGAGAAAAAGCCGGACGAGGAGCCGGACCTTGACCGGTATCACATGCTTGATAAGGATGG
>Ga0065711_1026235_pt1 | contig 89062 bp, 41 predicted proteins | sample Hoacrofraction12_FD_59098 | JGI IMG/M metagenome (GOLD analysis project Ga0065711, IMG submission 59098) | Hoatzin crop microbial communities from Cojedes, Venezuela - Epithelial fraction 12 v2 (version 2) | ecosystem: Host-associated > Birds > Digestive system > Esophagus > Crop | place... | reverse complement strand
ATAACTTCACTTACACTTCAATAGATGACGGAGTTAGTTACTTCTCCTTTGTTACTGGACAGATACTTCAGAGCAGTGGATATGTGATAATCTGATGTAGGGAACTGTTGGATTAGCTGTACCTCTGGGGTTACATAAATGCATGGGGCTTTGAGCAGTCACGTGGACTTCTCTTGCCTGAGGTTGTCACCCACACAGAGCAAAATGATCTATACCAACCAAATCATCCCCATCTTATTAAAAGAGACTTACTGGCATAGTTGTCAATCAAAGGTAACCTCATGCCTCTGGCTGATTGGCCAGTACAATTTTTTTGTTTGAAACTAGCCAAAGTTCTATTAGACAAAATGGCCTAGGGGTGTTCATTAGGGACCCAATTAAAATCAAATTATTATTTAATTATGTGCCATTTTGGAAGAGAACAAATACAACTATTTTAAAGTAAAAAATGTGTAGGTCCTCTAGGTGGCAAAGTTAATTACAGTATTTTTTACGTTACCTCTTCAGGCTATTTTTAAATTAACAATTAAGAATTATCTTCTGAACCTCTCTTCCAGTCCTGAGAGGAATATATTTAATCGTCAAGAGTCAGATTCTCTTTTTTTTCTTTTTGTTTGATAAATTTCCTACTTAAGGATTCAGTTTCATATTTACAGAACTTAATTCTAAAACAAGAAAGCCTGCTGAAACCTTTCAAATGGAGTACAAAATAAACTATGTCATGTACAGCATCATGGACCTGAATGCAAAGCAAGAGCTTAATGTCTGTAATAGGATACAGTATGTTCTTTGTGACTTTTAATGTATACTAACAGCACTTTTAGCAAATGTATAGCAAATAGCCCAAACCTCACACAGAAAATTCATCTAAGCTTGTTAAGAGAGCAAATCTTTCGTATGTCAGACTCTGACGTGACTGTGACTGTGACCTGTTCCCACCATGTAATCTCTTGTGTGTCAAGGTATACTCCTAGGTATCTTGCCTATTTTGTGAAAGGATCATAGGATAACAAGGCCTATGAAAATCAGAGAATAGATTTGAAGACTGCAGAGTCATCTCTCATCCCTAGTCAACATTGCACATCATTTCAAAATTGCTGCGAGAAGTGTCCATACAGTGATTCCATGCTGTGTGAGGCTAAGCAAAATGGACAAAAATGAGGATGATTGCCTTACAGGAATTTTACCCCAAAACTTGCCTCATTTTAATTCTTCGTACTCTGTAGAGTCTCATAGTAAAGTAATTTAACTCAAAATAATGTAACAGATAACTTCTGGTCTTTGAAATGAGAAAGCATAGCTTCTGAAAAAATAGGTTATTTTTCAGTTTCTGTTCAAAAGTTTATATTAGAAAGGACTAGGCTATCACAAAGAAACTCAATATCATATTAAGATTCTCATAGAACTGTGGAATGACAGCATAACAATTTAAGTGGAAAATACCTTTTAAAAGTGCATGGAGAAACACAAATAATTTCTTTTTATCTCATCCTTAAAGTGAAAGTGGTTTCTACAAGGGCCAAAACCAAAGCAAACTGAATCCAAAGTGTGATTTTTCAGTACATTCATTGGTTCTTGGGTCTAACCCATTTGAGAACATCATAGTTTTTTTCCTTTATGGTAATATTTGTAGAAAAATATTACTACTTCCCTCAGCAGCTAGAACAAAGAAGCAAGTGAAATAATAGACACTTGACCTAGCAGTTATTTTCAAATAGCATTCATCCTTGTGCAATGTACCCAGAGCCCGAAATGTTACAAATCAAAGTTCAGTCTTGCAGTATAAATTTGAAAAGTGTGAAATATTAAAATTCAAAATAGCCATTGCTTAAGAAGACTTTTCCCTACTTAAGAAGACATTTGCTTAAACTACAATGATTTTCTTCTCTTCTCTGTGCAAATAACACCACTCTTTCTATCATTTACGCATGATAGTTGCACAGATGAAGTACTTAGCTAACAATAAATAAAGACAGCCCCCGAACTACAGAAATCTTACAGTTAATCAGATAAAAATGTACAGTGAGATGGATACTGTTGAATAATGAAACTCTTATTCATATTTAATACTAGCTTGGTTTCATTGGGATGAGTAGGAGATATGCTTTATTGCAAGTAAAAAACTCAGTTGTGTAAAAGGCGTATGAAGGAAATGAAGAAGTAAAAGACACATGAGTGGTTTCACAATAGTGGTTTCATTTATGCTGTTATTATACCCCATTTCAATTAACTACTCATGGCTAAATGGCAAGTGAGAATAGATTTTTCCAAATTTTGTTAGAAATTTTTATCACTATTTCCCTCAGACACGTATGTAGCAGTGCTAACTGTGTGTCTCTATTGGTCTTCCCCAAATGACTTTTTATTCTATGAGTTTATTCAGTCAAATCTGACAAGAAAGGTTTCAAAAGGGTGGGATGGTTTCAGAGATGACTATTTTTCCACCAGTTCTATGAATAAGTAAGGGCTGAATGTCTGTTAAAGTGCCACAGCACTTCAGGTTACAGCATAAGTTCAGTCTCTTAGAAGACATAGTTGTGTCTACTTTGCAGAAAACCCCTGTAAATTATCTATCTTTGGAGCTGGGAAAAATTCAATTGGAACTCATCCCTCCTTGACCATCCATGTCAGTTCATCATAAATCACATGGAGTGGAATTTATCACCTACCTGCAAATGTCTACAGTGTAGACATGTACATCTGAGCTAGTCATGCTTTTTATAGTCAGTGGGGAGTAAAAGGCACTGCAAGGGCACAATTTGTCTGACCTCCTTTAGACATCTGTTTTAAGATGAGATAAATTGTGCTCTAGCAATGCCAACTTCTCTCCATTGACTGCAAAGGCAGCTAAGGCAATTTACTCAAATAGAGATGATCATTTAAATCCCAGTCAAAATGCATGGGAAATCAAGGTACTTGTTCCTCAGCTATGTAATAGAACTTTAACTCTGAAAAACTGTTTCACACAGTCATGATTCATCTGAAAAGTAATGTGACATTTTTTTAATTCACTAGAGTTTTTGAAAAAAGCTGAGTCAGCTGTGCGTTTCTCACATAGGAACAAATACATCAGCTTTCCATTATCTGTTTAGATGTTTCTTATTTATGTGCATATGCACATATATGGACAGTGCATAGTTTTCTAGACCTCTCACTGCCTTGTACTTTCATTGTGTGACTGTGTTACGGAGAATCTCAGCCTGGGTTCTGTGCCAGGTAGTGGAGCTAAAGTGAGGGACTAAAGATGGTAGCTCAGACTTGCAGGTAGGAGTTACTGCCTTCAGCTGATACCCTGTAACGTCTGAAACCTTGCCCAGAGACTAGCCTTCCCTAACAGCAAGGAAACTCTCTGGCAATGAGTCCTTTCCCATATGGGCTTTATAGTGGTGGATGAGTGTAACCGGAGATTGAAGGACCTGTGATCAGCTTTGTGTAGTCTGTCAGGCCACAGAAAGAAGAGATACTCTGGCTCTGCATTGCAAGTATGGGAGCTACAGCTCTCATTTCAGAGAAATAGTACATAGAGCTGAACTTTCAAATCCACAAAGTCTGCAAGTGCGTACATTATTATGTGTGATATCTATATAATATATACAAATGCACAGCTCCATTCCATTTTGCATATGTATCTACCTAGGTCTAAAAGTGCATAATTGCGAGATGTATTATAGTCATATCAGCCAGCATCACTAGGGAAATACTCTACTAGTTCATACTCTTTTTTTTCAAAACCATATGAAATATTAATCTAATATTCTCCGCTTCCTGATAGTTTCAGTGTATGATCTTCTCTCGTTGCTGCTGTTTGCCCATGTGAATTCCCAGAAAGGAAGCAAAGAAATATCCTGAAGCAATCTTTGTTTCCTGTGTACTCTCTTGGTCTGTTAGCTCTAACACACTGAAAGAATGGAAGTGATTGGACTTGGAAATCTATAAGAATAGGCTTACAAGAAATGTGTGTGTAAAACTATGTTTGCAAATTTAAAACTTCTGCAATTACGAATTGATATCACTGCTCACTTTACTTGATCCTCACCTCAGCTTTTCTTTTACCCCACTTGCCTTTTCATCCCTGCTTTATTAACTTTAAACTGCTTCCCTTCACATTTCATTCTGTTTACCTTCTCCCAGAATTCACGGGGATTATTTTTCCAAAGATTAGAAACTTCAAACTCTGAAGTGTTGTGGTGTGGCTGCTATCATTCTGCTCTGTTTTTACTCCTGGCAAGTGTCTTGCTCATTTATATTAGAGAGATCATACATTATTTTGGGCTCTAACAGTGCCTTCCGTAGTTGAATAAGTGAATCTTTTTTTTGTGAGGGCCTTCAGACACTGAAGTAATAGGTTTTACTGATAATACTAATAGTAATAAAGACACGACTTCCATGAGAAAGCTGGAAGCTCTTGCTCTTGAGCAAAATAAAAGTCATTGAAAGGATATTAAGCACTACACCTGAGCAATGTGTTTCTTCACTGGCATTTGTCTTTATGCATGTGGAACTCCATGCTTGGCTATTAATTATATGGTCTAGTTTCCAGATGTAGTGGTCAGAATACTTATCACCAGGAGCTAGTCAAAAAACTATCACATTTCAAAGCCAGAATAAGAGTGTTTGAAAAAGACACCTGAAAAATTTAATTTATGTGAAATTGCCAAGGACTATTTAGGAAGGTTCCATGACCTTAGTTAAGTTTCCTCTGCATATCCAGGTCATTTCTTTTTGAAAATTCTTAATTTCTTTATAGATCTTCCCACCAAAGTGATGTTGTTGGGTTTATCAGCAGAGCAAGAAGAGACAAACATTAGAAGAGGCTGTGATAACATTATCTGCAGGGCATACTCTGCTTAATTCAGAATATTACGTATGTGGCAAATGTTACTAAATGGTGGGTTTTGTTACTTTATTGTTTCATATTGTACATGAGAAAGGCTCCTGATTTCAAAACTTAATGGAAACTCCTAGGAATTGTAAAATGTTCTGTTTAATCCAAAGTGAATTTTTAATGCAACTTTTAATATTTTCTTAAAATTTGTTTTTAAATATTAGGTAAATTACAAGACAATTTAATTTAAATTTATGGAAAATATTGGGAAAAAAACCCACATTTCAGTTACATCTGAGTCACCTGTGTCTTCTTTGGTTCTAAGTGCAGAATTTTGGTGAGTAGTTTCAGTGCAATAAAGAAAGGTTTCATGTGAAAGAAGTGGATGGAATACAAATAATGATTAAGTCATGGCACTTGTTGTCCACACACCTTACTTCCCGCACTCATTTAGAGCTAAAAATACGTTTCTTAAGGTTTTTGTGGTAAAGAGAGGAGAAGGATGTAAAACAGTATAAAAATTTAAATATTAAGATAAGTCTTTTAAACAATGCTTAGATATTTTATCTACTGCAATAGGCAGAAAACAGCCTGTTCACGGCAGGGAGCTGACTCTCTTTTATACATAAACACAGCTTCTTCAACTACTTTGCTGTACTTCAGGAACAAATGAAATGATAAATACAGTTTCTATTAGGCAGAAAACCCAGGAAATTAGTAGTTACAGATTCTAGCAACTAGGCTGGTGGAGTGTTAAGGATTAGTTACTTTTTACTGTGTAGTACTCTGATAAAAAATATTTTCTCCAGGATTAGTCGCTAAGGTAAGCATCTGCCTTTTTTCCTTTTTAAAGTGTTATTGAATTTATAAAACCAAACTCCAGAAGAACTGCAAATTTAGTAGCTTTTTGCTGTTGTAATTATATGCTGTATTTCTTTAGCAAATGCTTGTAGATAATTGCTGCGTTTGTACTTTTACAGGTGGGCTGAAAATGAAATACAGAGTGCTGTTGCTGAAGAAGGTATAACAAGAGATATGAGCAATAAATTACTGTGTTTGCTTCAAGCATGTAAAAGGCAATGCTTTTTCCAATTGCTTTGTTCATTCAGCAGTTTTCCTGCGGACAAAAGACATTTTTACACAGTCAAAAGAATAGTCATTGATCTGTTAGACAAAGACTCTCTGGGTATGTGCTATCATGACCCTCACATCCCATAGAATGGAAGTGTTCTTCTCACGTAGGAAAAAGAAAAATTTTTCTTATTATCTTATTAATTTTTGCACGTGTATGTTGTAGTTTTTGAATCTCCAGTTCAGTGCCAGATTCCTGTTTGGGGAATGACGAATGGCTTGCCATTTCTGTAGCTCTAACTTGCTTCCTCAGCAAGTTCTCAAGCATCCACCAGCAGAATCATATTACCAGAGGTCACTGAAGAGGCTGCTCCTGACAGTATGTATTATAACAGAGAGTCATCATTGTTGCAGCCATAATTTGTGTTAATATTACTCACAACCTGTAAATGCCAAGAGTAATTCAGGCCCAAACCTTTTTCTCACTATCCTCCCCACAACTACATCCCTCATTTTCCTGCCAGCTTGTTTCTCTCCAGGTAGTCTTTAAAATACTGACCTGATAAATTGGAATAGCAAACACAAGTAGACTTATTTAACTTTGAAAGCCTTGTTGGCAGAGTCTTTTGCTTTGTTGTAAAGAAACTTCTGCTTGGAAGAGCATCTTCATGTGATATTATTCTGTTCATTCCTTTTTATTACATGCACAATTTTCTTTCCCATAAGATCCAGAGATTTATTTCATTAGTTTTCAAAGCGATTACCTACTCTACAGATTAATGAGCATTATCTCAAGTGTTTGGATGCTTTTCTGCCTGGAGCTCAAAATTATTACTGTAAGCACTGAAAAAATAATGTTTTGTGTGTTAGTATTTTCTTTCACGTTGCATGAAAATGTCTTGCTTTTCTAACTGTATTTAGACTGGTCAGGAATGGCAAGGGGAAAACTCTTACCTCAAAGGAGTATTCCTTGCTCATTTTGCTCATTGGAAGCAGCTAGTTCTGGCACCCTATTTCCAGTTCATCACTTTATGAGACTCCCAGTTGTCACTGGGCACATCTATGTGGGTGCACTGGCTGTGCTTCCCCTCCAAGGCAGCTCTGCCCTTCTGGGAAGCCAGGGCAGAAGGCAGCATGACAGGGTGGAGCAGGGCTGTGAAGGGCACTGATAAAGAGGGTTTGCTTACGTGGGTAAGAGATGAAAAACACAAGGCACTGTATGCACTGTGAATTTACTGCAGAAAATTTGGGATCAGTTCGAAAGACATGTAGGTGCACTAATGTGTACCTGTGTCCCATATAATAGGCTGATACCTCTTTCAAGATTTCAGCAGCTTCAGCACAGTACCGTGAGAATGTGTGACTGAGCTGGCTTGTTTCTGGCAGATCAACGCATGGAGAAGAACAAACATATATCTCTGTGCACCCGCCTATATAGAAATAGCCAAAGACATCGGTGGACTTTAAATCAATGACAGATTAAAGTTAAATACCTCAGATGAGACATCATAGTGTTCAGGATTAGTGGACACTCCATGCCCCTCATCAACAGCAAACAACCAAATCCTAATCCAGAATAGAAACTGTAATTAGTTAATCCAAGCACAAAATAAAAAGGTGCTGTGTTAAACCCTAAAATACCTTTTATTGTTAACCTCTTACCTTTATATGACAATATGTGAATTTCAGTGTTTTCTTTTCATGATAACAAATTTGTTTTCAATAAGGCCAAGAACATGCCTACACCAGAAAACCCTAATCATCCTTGAGGTAAAAGCAGACTGCTGTGTTCAATTCTAATAGCCAGCTGCTAACTGAATGCTTCTGGTATGAGTTATTTTTACTTTAAAATGAAGGATATTTTTCTAAATAATTCCTTTGCTACTGCTGCTACAGACCCTTCACATGTCCTGTTTTTGGACACTAATGATTCCACCTTTCATGATGGCACAACTTCAATCTTCATCAGGTACATTAAGCTTCCGATGATGGGTTTTGTAAATTAAAAATTGCAGTACAATGTGTCTTTTGACCAGAAGAGCTTATAGTAATTAAATCCTGATCATTTGACCACATTACAGTATTAAGTTCCCTATGGCACAACAATATTTATTGAGAGAATTTAACGCAAGAATAAACACTCAGCTTTTTTGTCATTACTATTTAACTACTCTGGTCACTGAACCTGTCTGGTTCCATTTCTGTAAATGCTACACTATTTGACCTACCTTGACCAATAATTTTACAAGCTGGAGTCATCCATTAAATTTGTGAAATGACTTTGCCAATACAGCTTGTACAAAAAGCCAATAAGTAAAAAATGGTTCTTCTATGGGCTGTCTTAGCATTTCTTGCCATGATTAATATAAGCAATTGTCTCAGTGTGACTCTTCAAGGAACCGATAACTAAACAAAAATAATGATACCTATTGAAGGCAAAGATAAGCTTATGTTTTATACCATTGCCTGATGTTTACATGCAAAATACAGTTAATATGTGACGGATTTACTGCATTACTAAAAGACATGGAAAGGTGATGGTAGGGATACAAATATTAATGTCACTTAGTGAAACTGCCAAATGCAGAGTATGCTGGCAGTGCACGATACTGCAATGATGAATTATCTTTGCCAAATGTGATAAACAATGGTAGCCTAGCTTTTTTAGGTTTCTGTTCCAGTGGCTATGTTTCTACCTAAGAGAAGTATCTCAGATTAATAAAAAGCAGTCTATCTCCACAATTAGCTTAATCATTGTGTTATTCACTAATTGTACATAACAAACCAATATGAATACCACAAACTCTACAGCCTATAATTGTCCAAGCAATTATCTTCTGTGTTACTCTACATTTTGCAAAGTCTCCTACTGGACTTTCACAGACTCAAAACTTTTTAAAAGAAGACGTTTCATTAGTATTCAGGTGATGTGGTGTTTGTAGGATGTTGCTGGCCAGCATCTAGCTTCATTTAGATGTGCTATTAGAGACAGATTACTTGTTTTCAAAAAAAATTGGGTGTCATGGGAGAGAAAAGGAGTCAAATAATTAAAACTATCTCCAACAGATCATGCCTATTCTTTGCTAAAAATGGTCTTTCTATTACTAAATACAAACTATTCTGTCCTTCTAATCTAGAATTAATTTGTGCAATGTTTCTATTATTTATAATTTTCTGTGTCATCAGCTGCTCAGCAGATTAACAATACTTTTCTTTCTGAGAGTAATTATAATGGGAGAGCTTTTGTATTCATCACACTTTTAATGAGGCTATTAATACTTACATCTCATTATATCTGTTGAATCATAATTTAAATTAAAATATGTATTTGTGTGTTTTGTGAATCTGTATATGTACATGCTGATTATTGGAATTGTTTATATCAGAGAGGCTAAGAATATTTCATTTTAGACAAGAACACAGCTATTGTGCCATTGTTTTCAGTAGAATTACTATATTATAGACATTACAACTTTCGGTTATTGATCAGGGAAATCTTTAATTGCTATTCCCTAAATTTACCATTTTAGAACCCATTTCAGAAAATGTTGAAGTCCTACTGATTCCAATAGCTGTTATGTCAGGTCATTAACAGGTTTTATTACTGTATCTCTTTATTTCTTAAGTGAAAGAAAATGTCTTGTAATAGTATCAGAAAAGAAGGACAGAAAAGAACAATGGACGGTAAGAAGCATGCATAGCTACTTCAAGTTAACTACTCTCGGAAGATGCAGAATTTGTATTTGGTGAAGAGAAATGAAATGTGGGCTTTTTTTTACAAACCCAGAAGTCCATTCAGCAAAGCTGGGGTAAAGATAAAGAAGCCACCGGGAAATCTAGAGAATGCTTTGGCCTTGATCCAGCAAAGCACTCAGACAAGCTCTAATCTTTAAGCATGTGAATAGTCCCACTTGAGCCAATGGACAACTCCACACCATATGTCTGGCTGTTTGCTGCCTGGGTAGATGAAGGGGGTAGATATATATTTCTGAATATGAGGAAGAATTTCTTCCCTCTGAGGGTGACGGGGCACTGGAAAAGGCTGCCCAGGGAGGTTGTGGAGTCTCCTTCTCTGGAGATATTCAAGACTCGCCTGGACAATGTCCTCTACAGCCTACTGTAGGTTATCCTGCTTTGGCAGGAGGGTTGGACTAGATGACCCATAGAGGTCCCTTCCAACCCCTATCATTCTGTGATTCTGTGATTTGATAGTGGGTTCGTGATTACAGTCCTGATTAGGGTCACGATTAGGGCCAACCTCTGGTCACAGGTACAGTTTAATTTATATCAATTCTAAATTTCCACTGCCTAAACTCGAAGACTTAATCTAACATTTCACTTCTTATAACACCGTGCTGATCCACAGAAAAATCAAAATTATATGTTCTGAAATTGAAGAAGTGACTTGGGATGGAATTTATTTTCACAAAATTCAGCCTTCTGGCATCTAGCCTATGTTAGTCACTAGAGAGAGAAGTTGTTCTAGGGGAATTTGTATCACTTGTATTTGTTTTACTTTTGAATGGGATGAATTATCCTTTCAGTTTTCCTAATTCTCTCCAGAAGTCACAAAGGTGACTTAAAGAACTAGGTTGTTATGGTGTCATCATTTTTTAGGTATCTAAAATTAATGGAGACAATGAAGGTGAATGTAAATGTATACCCTTAACATGGCTTCCACTGGCCCAGCTGAACCTGTAGTGAACTAAAAATATATTAAGCAATGAATTAGCTTCTATGGGTATTTAATGAATCCCGTTTATCCTTATTTACACACACATAACCCCAAATGATTTTTCAATTAAGTGCTTGCATTTACATCACACGTACAGAATTCCTCTATCTTCTCACTAAAACCAAACATCAATGAATACACAAACACACAATGAATCTATGTACAAGAACAGTATTTAGCTCATGTGTAAACTGATACCATTTTAAAAATGTAGAGCTAGATAATAAATCAATTCTTCAATGACAGGGGAAAACAAAATTAAAGTTGATGATTACAGGTCTGTGGTAACTCAGATGGTCAGGAATGAACACTGAAGGCAGACAAAGCCTCCAGTAGAAATCAATGCCATGAGAAAGCATGAAAGAGCATAACAATTTGAATAAAAATTCACTTATTGTATATGAATTGCAGGTAATACCAAGATGTGTTCTTTGATAAATAATGGAATAATGCAATCATATGCCTCTACTCAAAATATACGGTTTAAACTACATCTCAGCTATCAAACTTAAAATGTGTATATTTGTAGTCATTTAATAAAAACTTCATAAATTATTAAACTTTCCCTTATAAACATTTTCCTTGGTTTTCAGGTAGGTTTCGCACCTGTGTTTAAGTTTATAATCTCTTACTCCAGTTTTCATCATTGATAAAATTATCAACTACCACTCAGCTGTGCTGTCTGTGTCCCCTCCACACCTCTTGCCCATTCCCAGCCTACTTGCTGGGGGAGCAAAGTAAGAAATAGAGAAGGCCTTGATACTGTGCAAGGACTGTTTAGTCATCGATAAAATATTGCTTTGTTATCAACACTGCTTCAGTCACACATGCAAAACACAGCACTGTATGTTCTGCTGTGACAAAAATTAACTCCTTCCTAATCAGACCTAGTACAGTGTGTACATTTAAAATAAAGTTGCTTTTGACAGCTAGGTGTCCCATATTTACTCTGTTCTCTTGATAGGTCTTATAAAAAGATATGAAATTGTAATTACAAGGTAAGATTATCTAATGTCCTAGGGAACTCTTCTGAAATTGTAATGTAGTAGGTTAGCTGTCTGAGAAGACAAGATTTAAAACAGCACAGAAACGAGAAATTAAGTCAAAGGTAAGGTCTACGAACAGGAAATACAGAAAAATAATAAAGAGATTCATATTTTAATTAGAGCAATTGTGACCAGAAAATCAGTATTTTTATTAGTTCACTGTCTTGTAAATAACCTCATAAAATTCTCTGTAAGTAGTCTCAGGTCAAGTCAGACTGTCTCCCAGGCAATTTAGTCTAAAGGAAAACGTTACTTTAAAGTGAGTGGAAAGCAAAGTCACAAATAATCATCTGGTAGTACTGTAACTAGTGTTTAGATCAAATAGCATTTAGACAACAATGTACATTAAGTGATTGCTGTGGTTTTTAAATTGTAATTTTATGCAACGTGGAAAGAAGTTAACAAGCAGAGTAAAAGTCACAACTAACTTAGTAAGCAAAAGGCAGTGAGGTTCCAACTCTCAACCCTTGGATGTGTCTAAAGTTAATTAAAGCTTCCTCATCCCCAGTTACTTATGTATTTATAGTACCTAGGAACTCTGTAGCATTTACTAGGAATAACTGTTTTGCAATCTTGTAATTTCTCTAAACAATTTCTTCCTTTGCCAGCTGCACGATAAAATTAAACTTGACAATTATAGTTCTGCAACTGGCTTGACAGCACTCATTTTGTTTAAGTGAATGTCCAGTTGGGTGATTTTTTTTTACCACAGAGTTGGTGGCTTCGTCAGTATTTTAGTATGGAGACAAAATACAAATTGACAGGAATAATGAGGATATTGGAATATTTTACCTTTTTAGTTGGTAAAGTAAGGTGATCCTGCAAATCTCACTCATGAGATAGTGTCATTTATTCTTACCAAATTGCCTTGTTAGAGAGCTTCTCCATATGTTTTTCTGGCACAGGAATAAAAACTTCAGTGAATGTGAGCAATGTAATTTTTCAATTAATTGACAGGAAGGCACTTTTTTACCTGCAAGAAAATACAGATCTATTTATCTTCATATGGGGAAAAAAATATGGAGTCTGTCTATCAGTCCACCTAATAAGTTGCACCCCTCACGCTGACACTTCTGTCAAACACCAAGTCAACGCTGACACTTCTGTCAAACACCAAGTCTTTTGGGCTTCGTTTCTCACATTGCTCGCTGACTTCATGCAGGAGCTCAGGCTGTGCTCACTTGCAACTGCTGCCATTCCCACTTTCCACTCATCAGCACAAAATGGGGTGCTTGTGCATGACATACTGAGGCAGACAACAGGTGAGGAACCTTGTTGAGTCTGTCTACATGGTGTTTTGCAGACACCTGACTGTGAGCCTTCTTTTCACTCACTTAAACCTGAGTGAATTTTATTGCTGTTGCTGAGCCTGAAAAGATATTCTGAAATGCAAAATGTAGTACCTTTTTATTACATTATACAGAATTATCTCACATCTCTCTGAAAACAGTGCAGATAAGGATTTGAGGATTAGGATCTTACATTACTGCTAGGAGACTCAGTTGTTTGCAAATGTTTTTCTACATATACGAGTTGTTCTTTAGTTGTGTGTGTACAAGCCCTATGGAAAAACTTGTATCCCATTCTCAAAGTTCTCCAGTACAGATTACATAGTGATAGAAAGATTGGTTTATAATACCCTTTCTGAAGAGAAGTCAATTTATAAACTCAGATTTTTTTGTGCTGCTGTTAAAATACTGGCTTTTAGCTTCCAGTTTCATTCAGCAGACAGAGAAAAAAACACAGTAAAGAAAAATGACAAGAAATATTTGCTGGCCAGAATAGCTTCTTATCCTGTGTTAGCACTTTTTAATTAGTTTAAAGACAAACCAGGTGGAGAAAATTGTGTGACTGCTATTTAGAGTGACACGTTTACAAAGAATTTTAGTGCTTGTCTAGCTGGAGATTTTGGCTGTGACTGTGTGTAAAGATCTCCTGTCTTTTACGGGTGATGTTTTACAGTGTTTATGAACACATAACTTGATTTCCCAGATGATGAAAATGTAATGTAAAATTCAAGTAAGTGGATCATAAACTCTGTGAAGCACTAGAGGAGAATAGTTGCTTTTTTTTCCCCCCAAAATGGAAGGTAATTAAAAGGACCTTTCTTGTGTTATACTATATCTCTTGCTCTTATTATGCAGCAAAGTTGAACAAGCATTATACCCATATTGGCTGGACTCTGATGAGTTTGATTTTGTAAATTTGTCCTGAAAGGCTAGGCTTGGAGTTATCTCCTATGCTGCCTTAGATTAGCTGCCTTGCTTCATCAGCTAAGACCAGTAGTATCTTTAACTCCCAGACACAATAATGTTTATATGGAGAGAAGGATCATTTCTTCTGTGAGATATTTTTGGAGAGGTTTAACGCAGATTCTGGAGAAAAGGATGCAATAACTAGCAAAGGGTACAAGAAACCTCTTCAGTCCATTCTCCTGATAATATACTGGCTTAGAGTTGCCTATTTTTGGAAGAGTTTTTCCCATCACATTTTCAAATTTTGGCAGTTCTGCAAGCTAGAAAGGTGAGATGCATCTCACCATTTGTAACTGTTAAAAGATAAGGTAAGTGTTTTTCAGACACCGTTTTCCAGAGTTACTCCCAAGGTGGGACAGGGTGGTAGGCAGCTTTAGAGTTCTCTCCATCCCATCAGCCTTCAAGTGTGATGAATCTCCTGCCATGAACTGTAGAGGGTACCTCACCCCACTACCTTGGAGTAGATGTAGATGCATGTCTTTTACACAGCTAAAAGTGGAAAGGCTGGTGTACATCCAAGCTGCTGCTAATATTTCAAAATATCTAGCTTTATAGTTCATAAGAACCAAAAGACTTTAGTAATCTGACCTGTAAGTGTACCTCTATGCAGCTCCACTGCAGAAGAGACTTGGTTTTGACTTCCTATTGTCAACCAGCCTTGCAACTGGCAAGAGATCAATATCCATGTCAACTGAAGTACTTTGCGTATACCCAGAAACAATAAGCTCTGGTGCATTCTCTAGAAAAGACCATGATAAATATAACCACAACTAGCATGATACTCTTAGGTCACTATCTTTATGTATGTATTGAATGAGGGAATTTTCAGGGATTCTGCTTGAAGATAGAAAGGTATGATCAGTATCCTGCCACCGAAAGTACTCAGAAGGAACTAAGCAAAAGATACAGATGTGTCATCTTTTGAACACTAGCCTGAATATTATCTTCTAACTGCATGACCTAGGTAATCTGAATTTTTTTTTTTTACCATTTTATCTGAGATTTTCATATCATCTCAGGGTCAAAGCCTGTGAAGGTGGAAGCCGTCACAAAGAGTTATTCTTGTTTTCTCAATGGGAAAATTGTTTTAGAAAACAGTAAATTTTTATATTAACACAAAAATAATAGTCAAACATTTGCCTTCTAATTCCTTCTTCTGTATTTATTTCAGTAAGACATTATTGCTCAAATTCGGAAGGAGTGAAAGGGAACATGACATAGAAAGATAGGACATTTCCCAACATAAGACCTGCACTTTTCTGTCATGTATGTTTTTCAAAGTCGAAGGACAGCCTTTAGGGATCCTCCTATAAAGTTTTATTTTCTGAAGAGAAGGTCCAAAGGAAAAAAATCGAAAAATATAACATAGGCTGCACTACCTTCCAGCAAACTTTCTGTGCAAAGCGACAAGATTACTTGAGTGTCTCTCAGGATCCTGAGAATTAATTAATATTTGACTGGCTCTTTGAAGGAATAAAGTATGGACTCCTTCCACAGATAATGCTGTAACTAAGTTTCCTTTTAAAGCATGTTATGGGTTTCTGTGTCCCTTTCTAATTATGTATCATAAATGCCAGATGTTCTGGGTGCACAAAGTGGCACTAGGGTGGGGACAGAAGTAACTTGTTTCAGTGACTTTGTGCATTGCTATGCTGAGCAATGCTGGGGATTTGATAAGTGCTTTAAATTAGAACTGTTTGGCACTGGAATGCTGTAATATAATAGTTACCATTAAGGGAATTTTCACTAAAGTTGCTGATGTAATTTTGTACTTAACCATGTGTCTGGATTTTACTATGATTCAGAGAACTAGAAGTGCAGCAATAAATATCCACGTGTTTTACCACTCACAGGCCCTTAACCTTAGCAAAACTTAAAAGCTTTTATTTGTAGGGGGGTTTTGTTTATTTATTTGTTTGTTAATTTTCAACCCTTCGTCTCACTTTTCTGCTTCATCGTTTGGGATAGGTAATGTTTCCTCAAAGGAAAAGATTCCTTAGAGGTGACTGTCTTCATTGTTGTCATTGATAGTGGAAGAAACTGCTTCAGCAAATGGGTAGCAGAGAATTCAGTGCCTAAAATAGTAAATCTGCTAAAGAGACTTATGCTAAGGAACCTTTTCTCCTTGCTTTAGTTTGTACTAATGATGCTGTTGCATCACCCACCACCATGTTGTACAATACCTTTGTTTCTTGTACTGTGTCTTCTCATTTCACTTTTTCCAGCCTGTTGAAATTCCTGTAGTTGTTTGCATTAAAGGTCAGCTTCTTTGATGGTAAGGATCACCCTTTTTCCCATGTGTCTATACAGTGCTCAGCATAAAGGAATCTTAAAAATAAGGAGATGCACACAAATGTTACTGCGATACATGTAGTAACAGCTCACTGGGTTTTCTACTAAGCTTCTTTCTCAGTAAGATATTTGAGTCTGTAGAAGACAAATTTTTATTGCTCCTTTTTTTTCTGATGTCCTTCAGAGAGCAATAATTGCTTTCTTTCTATGCAACAGTTGGGGACAACATACCTTTTTTTTCTGAATTGCTGATAGGGTAAAGTATTTTCAGAAATTAGGTTTATACTGTAGTGAACAAAGCATAGCCACACTCAGACTAACTCAGTCACATCTGATTTAGACTGAAGATAGAGATCGTCACACCATAGCATGTAAAAAGTGGAAAAGTGCCTATATAAGAACTGCAAAAGGTTACTGTTGATTAGCTGGCTAATTTCATAGCATAACCTGTTTTCCCTCTGGTAGTGCATGAAAATTTTTAAAGAAAGATATAAATAGCTTTGGTAGAGATAGTAAAATTTAGAAACTCGCTGCTTATAGTTCATTAAAGAATGTCTTTTGTTAACTCTATAGAATTCCTGGGTATTTATTCACAGAACTGTATTTCCAGTTAATATTTAGTTGGTAGTCAATAATGTAGCAATAAAACAAATTTGCATTTCAAGTAAGAGGACAGAATAAATGCTCAGCCTCTCCAGCAAAGCTATAGTGCACTTTTATTTTCTGAGAAGGAAGCTTCAAAAAATCATGTAGGGTCATACAATGGAGAGCAATTTGGACTTAGCAAATTTGTCCTCTAAAACTGGTAAAGATTCCCAGCAAAATACCAGCTATTTTTTATAAGTGGGAGAAAGAAATTATTGCTTCTTCATGGGGGCAGTTTCAGAGCTAAAGCTTATGTATTTCTTTATTGCATCTAAGTAAAACAAGCTGAAATTAATGTAAATATACAGCTTGACATTTTGGTGGTCTGTGGCAAACTATGATCTGCAAGTTCAGACCTGCCATTGCTCCTGTCATGGGAAGGGTACTGAAACAAGGGATTTCAGCTCTGACAGAGAGCACTCTGAGAGCAGATAAACCTCTGCAGTGCTATGCTATCACATTTGTGTAGTTTTGAAGCTTGAAGCTTCCTTGAAGGTCATTTACAATACATTAATGTTCACAAGGATTTTTCTGGTTATGCTATCGATAATCTTAGAAATAACTTGCAGGCTTGAAATATCTATTCACATGCACGTGTCCCGAATTCATTCTATGAAGATTAAGGATCAGAAAGAAAAAAGTCACGGCCATATATTAGTTCAGATGTTCTGCAGTGGGAAAGGAGTACTTAACTTCACTATGTGGGAGTCTGCAGAGTTCAGTCCTCTATCCTCCTTTCTCTACACCAAATTCGCCTTCTTCCTTAAAAATATTTATTTGGAAAGCTCATTCTGATTATAAGGTATCTTTCTTTTTTGTTCTTTTTAAGGGGTGATTTTTGTAGAAAGTAGAGTACTAGCAAATTCTTAATAGGACACTGAAAGTTTTTAGTTCCTGTCCTGATTCCAATTACTATAATTGCTTTTAACAGCATACAACAAATCTAGTAGCTGCACTTATTTATGCTTCCCTCTTATGAGGTAAGTTATGGGTTGTCTGGAAAATCATATGGCCAGTGGCCAGGTGACTATGTTAAAAGGGTACAGGGGAGGGAAATGCACCAAGAAAACACTTCTACCATAGTGACAGATTTGATGACATGGTGCCTGGATGATGAAAAATTACTGCAAAAAATAGCCACTTAAAAGCCCCAAATTGATTTAAAATCAAACCCACTTTGATTTACATCTTGGGTAAACATAAGGCTTAAAGTGTTTTCAGGTAAGACTGTCAAATATTGAATGTTTTAATTTTAAATTAAACATCTCAAGTACAAAAACCCTTCATAGAATGTATGGAAATGTGGTTGTCAGTATGTCAAGGATGGGAGAAATGAAGATTGTCAGGCAACATAAATTTGACAACTGTTGTCCTGACCTGGCTTGTTAACGACAGCCAGAAAACACTCTATACACTCAGCTGACAGAAATAAGAGGAAAGGACTTCCATGAGAAACTCAGCACAACAGATACTCTGAATCTAACGTGAATCATAACAGCGTTATTGTGAAGCTGATTCTCATTGCTTGCACAAGGCCTTTAACTTCTGTGTGTCCACAGATTACCTGATACGAGAAACTGCTTTGAAACAAACAAACAAAAAATTCCTTACTGCACATGAAAACAACTATTTTATGCTAATACATATTAAATTTTATCTATTGATTTTCCACTGTAAATCCACTTCCTACGTAACATCTATTTTCAGGGAAACATTCTGGTTTAAGATGAATTTGTAACTTGTGAAGAGGAACTTCACTGTAAACCTCTTGGAGTACTTCTGGAAGTTATTAAAAGCATGCCTACCTTTAGTTTTACTGAAATTATCTCTTTGATATAATTATTCTGCTCTGCAAATTCCTGATTAAAAATATCTTCTGAAGGGATAAAAGGATTTGGATATATAGTGAAAAGTAGAAGAAGCATAAGGACAGCTATAAATTTTCTTCTATCTCCTGAGAAAATGATGGGTTTATCTTGGTAGGGAATGATACTTTCAGTGGAGATGTTTACAATTTTAAGTAGTTCGCTCTACCAGCTAACTGAAATAAAAGCTCTGGAGAGTAAAATGTAAATGATCTGATGAATGGAAGGATAGCGATTAGCTCTTCACTGCAAAGATATTCTTTAGCATGAACTGTTTCCAAAGTCTCCAAAGTTCAAAGGAAAACATTAAGCATCCCATATTTAAGCTATCACATGGGAAAGATTTTTTTTTTTAAACAGAGGATTGAGGACTGTATAATGATGAGAACCGTATGGTATGGTATGGCATGGTACGGTATGGTATGGTATGGTATGGCACGATAAGTAGGAGTGAAATTTAGAGTGCTGCATAGGACAATTAGACTTGCAATTCATAAAGGTGCAAAGTCTGTTTAAAGTCTTACTGCCTCTAAAAATGTATCCCTGGTTTTCTCAGAAGCCTCCTCCACCCAAGGAACTGCATTAGTGGTTTGAAGCACAATATTAAAGAAGCATTAAGAAGCTGATAAGTGTTAGGAAAAGTACAAATGTATAAAAATGTTTGGAGCTAGAGAAAGTAACTATAGAAAAACTCCAGACAACTTTTTCACATTTTCGTTGCTGTTCTAAGACTGAAACTTAATTGAGGTAACAGCCTATGCAATATTATTTGTAATATAGGCTTGACCTTGCTTGTATACGCTGTACCAGACCACAGTTGTGTATCACAGTCTATCTTTCACCCTATTTCACCTTAAAAGTCATCCGAATAGCGTAGGTAAGACCGCTATTCTGAGAATGGTTCTTGCAAAGGTATTTTTATTCTAGTTACTTTAATTCCACAGACAGACAAACTCTTCACTGGTAATCCATAAAGAAGCAACATAAAACATTAAAATTAAGGAATTATTTTTCTTTTTTTTTTCTTTCTTTTGAGTTGGGGTTTTAAAAGAGTAGGACTGCTCTTTAGTATCCTGATACGGGGGAGATCCGGAGATATCATTTGGCTTGCAGTTTCTGTCAGTAGTAGTGGAACTTATTTTGGTTAATTTTAATTAGCAGCACTTGGAAGTCAAGTGCAAGTCAGCCTCTTCAGCTTCCAGTGCTGGAGAAAGATAAGCTCTATCAGATGACAGTTCATGTTATCAAAACAGTTGCTGAAAAAAGTTGCACCCATTCTGCTAGTGTGCTAATTTCTCTGTATTGGCAAAGATAACTGGCTTCAGCAAGATATTAGACTCTTATAAGACAAGCAGAGTGAGGTGTACCGTGTAACATACCATGAATGAGAGTCACTTAGGCTGTATTCAGACTTCCTTTAGTAAAGATAAGCTTGTTTAAGAGTAACAACACTGTAATGTTAGTTGAGATTTTCAAAGGAGTCATTTTCACTTATGTGCAGTCCTCATTCTGCTGGACATGTATAGCTTTGTAACTCCAAAACAACATTCTCCATAGCCAAATTTTTGCTTTTCAAACCCACTCACTTCATATGTTTCTTAATGATTCATTTGTTCCTATGTTGTCTGTGTTGGCAATGGACCTACCATCTGATTCAGTGCAATAGGTTACTGCTGCCAAATCATTCCACATGTACTTCTCGACTTGTTCCATTTCATCTGTTCTGCTCTATCTTCTTCTCCCAGCTATGCTTTCTCCCAGAGTTTTGTGTCTTTCCTGCATCATTTCCTGCTGTGAGGACCTCTGCTGGGCTCTGGCTTGGGCTGTGCTTTGGTGACTGTTGTGTTACACCTTTGTCAGCAATTAAAATTCTCATATGAAGAAAACTGATCTCTGTCAAAGTCCTTGGCTATGAGCACCGACGAAACAGTGCAAGCATCACAACTTAATTCTCAAGAAGTTAGTAGAATATGGCAAATGAAAGCAATATGCAGCTGTAACTAACAATTATATCTGTATTTTAATATATAACTTAATATTTTAAAATGAATAGAAGTAGAAATATGTGTGTGAGAAGCTGTGACCTTTTTGATTCCTTTGAAACAAATGTGATGATGTGATGGTTCATTCATTTATTATGTAGAGTTTTTTAAGAAAGACCTGACCTTGCAGTTTGCTTATAGCAGCAAATTCCTGGCCTCATGTGGAGACATGTTAACATCAGGGCATCTCTGTCTGGCAGAAGTCTACTAACCTGATTTAGTGCAGAATGGCTCAGCATCATAAAATCTTCAAGCCAAGATTTGTGCTTTCTACTTACTTTAATAAAGAACCAAGCACATAAATTATCCTGAATAAATAATACTGTCAATAACTACAGGAGATTTTCATGAACAAGTCCTGCCTTTCCCTTTTCAAAAATGTCACACCAGGCACAATGTTCTAGGTAATAAAGATTTGATTGAGCATGCTAATATAAGCAGACTTTGTTTGGGGGAATAGATTGTCTTTATATATCCTTCTCCACTTTGCCTAACATTGTCTTTCTCTATATATTAAACAAGCATTCTCTTTTCCCTCCTTATCTCTTTCATATTGCAAAAATTGCTAAAATGAATTTCAAATGTTCCTCTATTACACTTCAATTACGTCCGTTCTTGACAGATTTCTCACTGTTTTCAGAACTGTCAGTGTAATGAAAATGATATGAGTCATGAGAAACTGGAATAGAAGACAAAGAGAAAATTGGAAGGAAAACAGAAATAAGAAAAAGTGGGAGGGGAGGTTGGGGATTTGGTTAGAGGTATTAAAAGATATATAAAAGTGCAAAATTAATCCAAGTAAGGTACAATAGCGTAGATGAATCAAAAACATCAAGGGGTAATTCCTTGTTCATCTGTACACAGACCTGAAAGCTAAATAAATCCTCAACAGGCAGAGATGAATGTCTGTTCATTTATGGCAGGTATCTGTGCAGCTCTGTTCACAGAAGGCATGGCTACATGCTTGCTAATATTTGCCTGTCCAGCACATAGAGCAAGCAGCAGGAATAACAGCAAAATGGCTTGTGCACATGTGGGATTATTTTAAGCAGTTCATGGAGCAATAAAGACAAATGTAGATCTTCAGAAAGATACTTCACCAACTTTTCCTCATACAGAATTTTAAAAAAATTTCCTAAAATTTAAAAAGAAGGATCCAAAGGGGATGAATACAGTGAACGAAACATGAAACTTCATCTTGTCAAGAATGATAATACAGTTAATTTTTTTTTCATTTAGCAAAACACATTATATATTTGTCTCTTGGGAGCTTCTCTGGTTTGTGGAAATTTTATTAAGATCATCGATTAAGTAGTCTAGAATCAAAAATATCTCTCATCTCCTATTCCTATGGCAAGTGTCTTGCAAGTGCCGTGCCAGCTTTCCCAGTGGAATTGCAGCTGCCTCTAGTCTCAAACTAGTGTAAGATTAGCCGTACCAGCTCAAATCAAAAGCCTATGCAGCCTAGTATCCTGTCTCTGATGGGAACTGATGGAAGATATCTTGCAAAGAGTGTAAGAACAGAATAAACATAAAAAGTTTATCTTGGGACTTTATCGAACACTAGAAATGTGGAGGTCAAGAATACCAAAGACATGTATCAGTTTAGTGTTTTTAATAAATTTTTCTTGATTGCTTTTCCACAAATTCATCTGTGACTAGTGTACACTTCTGTTGCTATGCTTATAATTGGGCTGGAGTCTGGTTCAAATGATGTTAAGAAATTTCTTGATCAACCACAACTTATTTGGTTAGGTTAGAAGAACCTAGAGCACCAAGCAGTTTTGTATATTGGTGTGTAAAACAAAAAGCACAGAGCTGTTTTTTTCCTAGTCTCCATTTAGTCTTCTGAACAATGCTAATTTGTCAGTGTTCTTCTGTGCACAGATCTGTTAGTCATTTAAGTATATCTGCCCCTTATTACCTCCTAAACATCACTCTGACAACTGTGATTAACATATAGCAAGGAAACTGTTTTGATATTCCTCAGGTCCATTTTACTTCTATTTATTCAAAGGCCGTTGAACTTTTCAAAATCATAATTTCAGTATTTGATAATTTTTTCTTTTCGCTGAGAGATCTTATCATTTTTACAAAAATAAGCCCCAAGCTAGTCTTCTCTGGGGACCATTGATAATCTAAAGAGGCAATTGTTTCTTTAACCTCATCCTGTGAAATCTGATCCAACCAAGCAGTGGAATCCTTAACTAGAACTCCAGGGAGCTGGATGTTATCCAGACAAACCTTAATGTGAGTAACATCAATATTCATTCTATGGAAAACTTTCTGCAAATAATGTAACAAGGGAATGTATCTAGGTTTTGGGGTGTCGTATTTTAATTATTGTGTTATTATTACATCTTAAAAACTAACTTACTTGTCCTAAAGTTTAAAAAATGAATTCAGAGATAAAAATTTAAAAAACAAAATTCAGAGATAAAAGCAGATCTGATCTTTTTAAGAATATACTTCAAAGAACATCTTCTATAGTGAAGCATCTTTACTAATGGCTGCATCACTCATCTACATCCTTTGCAAATCAGCTGAATCCTGCTGAGAGCGCCAAGTGTAAATGTTAAATTACATTCTCTCTTCTCCATAGATGCCCAGCACTGATGTTGCTAACACAGTACCCTTGATCAGTAGGAATGACTATCTTTACAGATGCCATTCTGCTGAAGTGTGAAAAATATATGGTGTCATTTCGCTAGGATTATTCCCAGAATAGTACCGCTGCTGACATTGACCATGGAAATCACTCCAAACAGGAGAAATTGGCATTGTTCTTGACATATTTGCAGCTATTTGATGAAATTCAGGTTAAAACAAGCATAAGCTATAAAATCAGACTTTTTTCTTTGCACAGTGTCATGACATAGGAGAAATATCCTATCCATAGATAGGATATTCCGTTTTGTTCTGAAGTTACTACTAGAGTTGCTAGAACTTTTGTTCTAGCAATATTTCATTAATAAGACACCAAAGAGTTCAGACAATGCCAGTGATAACACAGTCTTCCATTTTATTTTTACCCTTAAAATATTGTAGTAATAAAACCTGTCATAATTAATTCCAACATCACAGAAAACAGCGACAAAAAAACCTTTAGAAGAGCGAGATCTTCTGGTCCTCTCTTGAGGCCTATTGTGGGGACTGCATTTGTGAAACTAGTTTCATATTTCTTTTTCTCAAGACAGACAGTTTTTCCTATATAAATATTTCTCTGATCTGTTGTTATTTTTTTATTTCTAAAAGCAACATGTACCAGATTAATTGAACAAATTTCATACAAGAGAAATCAGTGGCAAAACTATGGCCAAGGCTATAAAACGAGTTACTACAAAGTTATGTGTTGTGAGTTCATAACACATCAGCAATGACACAGTAATTGTAAGTTCTTGCAGCAGAGAAACACTGAGGTAGTTTGATATCAAACAGGTAAGCTGCCTCATGCTCACCATAGTGCTGGATCATGGGCTAGCACAGCTAGATTGTGTGGTGGCGTCCTCAGATGCTACCACTCCAACCACTACTGTAGAACAGTTGACACAACACCTGTTCATAGGATAGCTCACCTAAATGACCTATGTCGTTCAGTTACCTACTTCCTCAAGCACCATTCCCTCAGCTTCTTACTAGTAATGTGGAAAAGCTAGGAAAATACTGTTCTGCAGTGAAAACCATTGATTCACAGGCATTTTGCTGTCTAAAATTTTTATCTCAGAAAAATATTTTGTTTTCTTCCACTAGGATAAATTCAATATCGAAAGTAATGTCCTTGATTGCTGGATGCTATGCTATGGAAAAGAACCCAGTCCCTCAAACCTTAATGCAATAAACTCTGATGTGACATTTCATAGGCAGGGGGACTGTTATCTTTAAAGATACAATTTTATTGCCTATTTTGCTAAGTAATCTGAAATCATTAGATCTCCTTAATACTACCCTAAATGGAGGATAAAGAAAGCTGTTTTCTTGGCAAAGTTCTGTATAAGATGAGGGCATACTGACAATATCCATGGTTGGGTGGAAAGGGTAACACCGACCTTGAGAGGAGCTTTTTAGTTTTAAAAGTGGCTCTACAGACGATTTTGGTAACTACTTTCCTGTGACTTATAGTAAAAGCAGAAACATCAATCACTTGACAGGGTAACTGCCTCTACTTTCATTTCCCTACATTATACCATAGCATTTTGCAGCTAGAATACATCAGCAAATCAAAACAGTTTTGCGGTTCCCTCTGCAGTTTGGGGAGGGACTGCAGAAAACCAAGTTTTCTTATGCTGTTCTAATTTATACTGTCTGCACAGAAGAATTCATTTCAAGGAAACTTATGTCCAGAATAATTCCTGAGCACTACAGGCTACCATGAGCATGTGCAAATTAACCTGAACGAAGAAACAGTTTCATCAATCCCGGCTCCCTCAGAGATAAAATTCCTGGAAATAAGGAAGATAAGTATAAGAACTTCAAGTAGCTCTTCATGTTAGTGAAGTGGAAGATAATTTGCAGGTGGTTTTGTTTCTCATAATAGCATTTACAACAGCTGCTTTTTCAAATTTATTTGTTTTCTTGCACACATTACTCTGCTTGACTTAAATGGATACTTTATTATTGAAATGTGAACAACAATGCATTCTAGGTAAAAATTAAACTTCTGGCTTATATTTTTAACCAGAAAACGCAAACAAAACCATCATTTTAGAAGTATATCACAAAAGGGTTTTCATAAATGTGAAACTCAATTAGAAACAAAACCTTAGACTCAAAATTAACCCCTGGTAAGCAAATTTGAACCAGCCTTCCATGAATGTTGTTGCTCAGCAAATTCTAGTAAGCGTAACACAAGGCCACCATCCATTTGAAACAGAGCACAATCAGAAGTATTATATAGCTCCTGGTAATATGTGTGAGGACGTCATCTGACATGAGCTGGCCAGAGCTGCAAGCATCAAAAGGTACTTATAGCATAGATAAAAAGATGTTGATAGCTTTGGTGAATCCCTTTATATAATTTTTGTGACAGAAGGTGAATGGACTGTCCACCTGAGGGCAAACTGGACATTCATTATTTTAATAGGGAAACTGGTACATGGGTATTGCAGTAAGCACTGACACTGGAAAACATTAAAATGTAGTAAAAAGGAAAATAGATAAAATTTGGGATTGAGGAAAAGCTAGCTAACCCTAAAAAAAAGAAAAAGCAAAGTAGGCATACAGGTCATGAAGGTGAATTCAGATAAAGGAATCATGAGCTGAGGAAAAGCCTGACAGTGCCTTTCAAGAGAAGCTTAAGGTAACAATCTGGCAGAATAGAAGTGTAAGACCCAACACATCCCATCACCTGTGCGTTTAAGCAACCTTCACTTATCCTAAGGGAGAAATTAAAAGAGAATTGTAACTGAGCTATGCCTGCAAGAGTCATATGGAAAGGTTGCTGCGGTTTGATGACTTTAGAAAAAAAGACAGAAAAAAGACAAAAGGAACTGTTCACTTACTTTTTAGCTAAGGCAGTGTACATGAACATTGAAAACACATTTTACTGAATACAAGGGGAAAGTATTATGAGATATTGTTGATGCCAAATAATTTTTATGCTTGATTGGTGAGCAACATCTGACAGAGACTCCTAGACAAGCAGGGGACACATTTATAAACGTTTACACTTTGCAGAGATCTTCTTAAACTGCCATCTGAGCTGTGCTCACTTTGTGTCATGGAAAAATCTAATTAATTTTGGTGATAAAAACACCATCACCATTTACATAAATTAACTTTTAGTCCAGAGGGAAAAAGTAGATGAGCATAACCAGAAAAACATGAGCAGTGGACTGAACCGTAATTGCTAGGTTAAAGATAAATCAACAATGGTAATGTCCATAAAATGAAAATGGTGTAGCTGGAACAGCAGATAACCAGGTAAGATACTCAAGTGCATTGCTCCCACGTGCACTGCAGTGACTTAACAGACAAGACTGGGAAAAAAAAGATTTGTCAGTAACAAGACTTAAATAGTTGCATTTGTGCTCAATCTAAGTGATGAAAAAGGTGGGTTTAAAGGACATGTCTACAAAGATGTCTAATGAGTGTAAGGGCTAAGTATCTAAAAATGAGGACTAAGAAACTGAGATTGCTAATTGTGGAGGCCCTATTCCTGAGGCAGTAAAACAGTATGTACAAAAATTAAATCACCCACAGATGCTTTAAGGGAAGATATTTTACATTTTTTCAAATAACCCAAACAAATGTACCACACTTGCTAACATAAGCCAAGTATCGATGTGCTGCAGTAGAAAAGGAAACTTCAGCAGTAACCTGTGGATATAAAAAGATCTTTTCTTTAAATATACTGAAATGAACCACACACTCCCATTACAGCTGCCAAAAGGAAGCTGGAGTATCCCCTGTCTGAAGAATACAGACTTTATTTTTCTGTGTAACTTATGAGTTCTAAACTGAATATAAGTTTCAGTGCACTTTGCTGATTGCAGCTGCCTACTTTGAAATATTTGTCAAATTTTGATGGAGTACAGTCCAGATCTAGGCAATCAATGTACTGATCTGATTTTTTAAAAGTCTGGTTTTAGGCAAAATGAGGACCGTATTAGCCAGAGTGGACGTTCAGGAGGGCATGGAGAATTTTAAACTGCAACAGCAAGAGCACATTTCTAGACTCTCTCCCAGCCAGGTAGGGAGTTTTCCAAGATAGAAATTGTTTACCAATATCAGTATAGTGATTCAGAAAAATGTGGTAGAAGACACACTACTTCCATTTGGAACCTATAAAATGTGAGGGTAGAGGACCTTACACACTAGATTTATTTGTGTTAGCTCTGGCCTACCTGATAGCAATATCTGTCGGGAGGGTATAATTCAGTGGGGGTGAGTTTAAATGGCTTGCAGTAAAGATTAGTTTCATGGTGACAGCCAGAGACTGGATGAGGGGTCACATTAGAGACAAGAATCAATAACGATCCAAAGACATTAATCCTTTTTGTGTGATTGTGTAGCATGTGAGTGGGAGGCTATAAGTTTTGTATGAAACATATGATTCAGCGTATTAAGAGATTGACTTATTTGAACACAGTCCTTCCAGGTGGAAGATAGTGGTTTTTCTCACAGTAAGCTAATCACTGGAGAACAGTTTAGTTAAGGGCTAAATCAGTCAATAGGTGAAGACAGCCAGACCCCTAATTTTACCTTGTCAAAACAAACAATCTTAACTTCTGCCAGCAATAGTTCTCGTGTTTCAAGGGAAACCACAGGGCAAACCAAAAGAGCAAGTCATGCCGGAGGACAATTAGATGCGGCTCGTCAGTTCACGAAGGGCTTCTGTTTGAGTGCCTGGAAGCGTGTTGCATAGAAAAGTAGCTGGAACGGTGTAACAGACTTTGCTTGGGGAAGGATGTCTATCACTAACTAGCTCAGTTTTAGGAGAGAAGATGCTGGAGCAGGGTTGTGAGAAGCTCCAAGTCCCTTAGGCAGCTGAAGTCTCAACTGGATTCTCAGTGGGAAAGTGTTAGCCAAGCACCCTGAACACCATACGTCTTACAACTCTAGCCTCCCAGACCTTTTTTTTAATTGCCCTTGGAAGGGAAAATTTATTTTATTTATATTATCAGTCTAATTCCTAGGGAGAGTTGGTCCCTAGAGGAATTATCTTTTCTGTGTATTTCACTAATACTCTTAAATGTATTATATTCTGTTATGTATTTTCACATTCACTGTAGAATCATAGAATCATAGGCTGGAAAACACCTCTGTGATCCTCAAGTCTAACTGTCAACCCCAAACCACCATGCCTGCTAAATCATGTCCTGAAGTGCCATATCTACATGTTTTTTGAACACCTTCAGGGACTGTGACTCCACCACTTCCCCGGGCAGTCTATTCCAATGCCTGACCACTCTTTCAGTAAAGAAACATTTCCTAATATCCAATCTAAACCTCTCTTGATGCAACCTGAGGCCGTTTCCTCTCGTCCTATGTCTAGGTACTTGGGAGAAGAGGCCAACACCTGCCTCCATACAACCTCCTTTCAGGTAGTGGTAGAGAGCGATAAGGTCTCCCCTCAGCCTCCTCTTCTCCAGACTAAACAACTCCAGTTCCGTCAGCCACTCCTCAGAAGACTTGCAACTTCTCTCAGTTAATTATCATCTGTAAGAATGATTAATATGCACTCTATCCTCTTCTTTCAGAATATGAATAGAAATGTTAAATCAGAATGCATCTAACACAAATTTCAGAGGTACAGGAGAGCTCACATAAAACAATGTTCTTCCAACTAAAATTACCTTACATTAACTGTCTTTGAACCACTACTCATATTACAATATGCTCCTCCAGGGTCATTTTGTTTAATTCTATAAGTCTAATTCTGTGACATATTGTGTAAAACCTCTACCAAACTCAAGTTATAATCGGCTCATTTAGTTCTCTTTGTTAACTGATAATGTGAACTTATTCAAAGTCATTCAAATTTGCTGTCCAGTTTTATATTTTAAAGGTTTTCATTGGTTGTTATTCTTGACTTTGTTGTTAACCTTTGAATCCTCACAGATCTTCTTTTCTAGTATTTGTTTTAATATTTTGTTAGGGAAAGAATTGTCTCTTCTTTGTCCTATTCACTCTCTGCCTGATGATCTTTCTTTCCCATAGTGACCGTTTAATGTTTTTTTGCTCTGTAACGAGTTCTGCCTAGAGACATAGGAACCAAACCTCAGAGCAGAACGTGCACAGCTTCACAGAATTCAGTGAAAAGTACTGACAAAAACTTCATCATGTGAAGTCCTGGAATAAAGACTCTCAAAAGATTATACTGAGAAACAGCCTGATTTCTGACCGGGTTGTGAGCATCTCTATAATTTGATTAGCAAACTAGCACAGAGGAGTATGTCCACCCTGTCAGAGTGACAGCCTGAAAATGGGCCTTATACAATGTCATGGGGAAGGAGCGACTTAGTCTCTTCCAGAGACTCTTTTTTGCTGTCAGTCCACCAAGAGGTGTCATTTAGCATCATCCCCTTCAAGGGAATATAGCATGTAAATCAATTTTGTTTTATAAGTGATCTGCAAATACAATTATCAAATTAACCTTGGTTTATTGGGGATTGCACTGAATGGAAAAGAAAACCCAGCCTTGTTTTCTTACTTGTGTTCAGTTCCAGGTTTTTCTTCTAGCTTGTCCTCGAGTCTAGAGCACACACTGTGTTCTGGGACTGCTTAGAGCATAATGGAGACAAGGCAAGAATTGCGTTGCCTAGTTCTTCTTTAAATATTCAACATTTGTAAAAGTTAATATAGGTTTCTGAAAGTTGATGGGTATATGATTGCATTGTTGTGTCCTTTAAAGACCTTGAGACACTACAGAGAATAAGGAGGTTAACAGTTTCAGTTTTGTTTTAATGAGATACTGCAGTCTTGAGAAACTGTAGAGATAAGGGAAGAAATAACTACAAAATAAATGAGAAAAAGCAGAGACGTAACAGAGAACTAGGAGATACAAGACTCTTTACAAATGAAAGGCTTGGGGAATATGCTGTGGGAAATAAAATAAGAAACAGTCAAAGGGAAAGATCTCATCTTCTTATTACACGTTTCTATTTTTGTAAAACAGTAAGAGCCATAAAAAAGCTGTACTGAGGTCATCACCTGGTTTTGAGGTCAGATTATGGTAACAAAAAGTGTAATGTTGTTCAGCTGTTCAGCAAGATTGGGTGAATGATTTGAAAATATGCTGAGCTGTTGCATCACTCTTCAAAGTGAAAGTCAGATCAGAGGTATAAAGAAGACTGTGCAACTTTTAGTTGTTCCAGGGTCACTGCAAGGAGCTTGTGGAAGACTTTGCCACAAATTTGTGATGAACCCAGTACTCTGAGGCTCACGTCTTTGCAAACTAAATGACCGAGGAATACTGTGGTCTTTTAATATGTTTTCCAACTTTTAAAAATAAAGACCAAGTAGCATGACAACAATATTAATTTTGATTTTTGGATATGTTTGGGTTTGTCTGCCTGTAAGACTGCACTTTCTAAAACCTGCAATCTTATTCTGAGATTGACACTACTTGTGACTCTGTCCAACATCTGCTTCTGAGGAAACAAACACTGTAAAATTTTTTAATGTCTCATCAGAGTGCTACAATTATACAGTAAGCTCAGGAGAAAAATCAGAAAAAAATGTTAACAGAAATTCATTGTCATAGGCTTAAAAATGTCAGGATGATTTTCAAATTTGTGTTTCTCAGGCAGCAAGTGTAATCATTATATAATGCAAAATGCTTATACCAGTTCTCAGCACAGAGAATTGTTGTCCTACATAATTATTTATGTTAATAAGTAAAATTGGTTTCAACAGAATGACATTGTTTAAGATCATTAATGCAAAATGTATTTTTTTACTGTAGGTGAAAAACATCTGTTAATAATTTTACCTTTACCCTGGACAGATTCTTTCTGTTTGCTCTAGGGCTGTAGAATATTGTGTTTTCTCAAAATCAGGTTCTCCCTTGTAAATGTTTTTCTCAGTACAGACTTCTTTTTTTAAAAAAAGAAATTTTCAAACAAAATAACTTGTTTAGAATGTATAATTTAATAATCAGTGTAGATGTCCAGACCTTGAGGGTGGATGATTCTACTCTCCATGTGAAATTGTGTTGACAATATCCACCAGTTGGTGCAAAGTTTCCTGTTCCAGAGGCAAAATATTTGTTTTTATGAGTCTGCCGTCTAAGTCAAATCTGGCAGAGATGATTTAATAGAAGTAGATGCAGGGAAAAAGAGAAATTGCTTAACTGCCTTTTCATTTCGATTGCAGCACTAGTAAGAGGCCCTCCAGTGCACATTGTTTTGTCTCTCTAGGCAAGCACAGCTGTGAACTGGGCTCCCAGATCCAACTGGAACTGAGATGTGAGTGGGAGAAAAAGGTAAGAGTTGCTTTGCGTTGGCTTAGCTTCCTGATCTGCAGCTTCTGCTGCCTGACTCTGCATTGCTCCAGAGATGCTGACTCTGTGATGCTGCCAGCCTTCCCAGGAACTTTAAAAGCTTCTCTCCAGTTGTTGAAGCTGGGCTGTGTTCTTCTATGTTACAATGATTTCAAGTCTGCCAAAAAGGTGACAGATTTAGAATCTGGGGTTTTTTTTGATGTGTAGGAGTAATGGTCTGCAAGTTTTAGATTTGTCTTTGACGGTATTTGTTGTTCAGTAGAAGCTGTACTAAACTGAAAACAAATTAGTTTTACATTTTGTTAGGAAGTTACCTTATATAAAACTTCAAAGTGTTTTTTTATAAAAGCATGAGTTGTATCAGCTTGTTAACTCTTAAGTTGGAAAGCTGTAGTAAAAGTACTTCTTTGACAATGAAAAAAACCCCAGCCATTATAGAAATGTCAGGAGAAGGATACAGATTTAAACATGCTAAATTAATAAAAAAAATAAAGAATAAATGTAAAGTAAAAATGCAAGAGTTAACAGGGATATGTGGTTAAAGCTGGGTGAAATCAGTTCAACAAGCAGCAAATTTACTGAAAATACACAGCTGAAAGAGAAGTTATTCACCAATGTGAGTACAGAAACAGTTTCATCTATCACAAGCAGTCAGCAAAATATGTGAACTACTCATTTCAAAATCAGCCTGAGACGTAAAATAGTAATAAAGATGTTAAGAAATCACACACATAGTGAGTTTTGTGTTTAACTTGAACATATGTAAGAGTCTTGGGAGATTAAAAACAAATGTTGGATTTGGGGGATTTTGTTGGCTTATTTTTTGCTAAAAATAATGAAGGATCATTTTTCGGGTCAACAGTGAAAAGATTTTTCTTTTCCTCAGTTTTAAGTTGAAAACCCACCTGCAAGTCTATTATTCACATCACTCTTGTTCCTGTAGAAAGGACTTTTCTATCATAAAAGAGTGTTCTGCTGTTCCTTTTTCTGCTCCAGCTTCCTTTCTCGCTTTTCCACTGAGTTCCTCTTTGTCTGATAACTCCCTTAGCAGTCTCCTCCAGTGATCAGTCTCCCATCTGGTGCTCTGTTGCTTAGTTACATATCCCTAGAATACATCTTTGAATACCTGGCTTCCTTTGGCGAAGGGACAGGTATCTTATTGTTCAAGGCTGCTCCATTTGAATAGATGATCATCAAAGATTACTAACCCTCACTGTACAGCATTTGCATGGAATTAGAGGTATTTCTTGTCACCTCCTCTGGAATTACCCCCTTATGGAAACAAAAGTTGATACAGAAAGTGATTAAATCCTACTTTCAAAATATTTTTGAAGTCTGCCTCACATTTACAAAGCCAATTTCTAAATGAAAGGGAAAGAATAATTTCTAGATGTACAGTCTCCATAAATTGTCATATAAATGCATATCAAAACCCCTTCTACGCAAGGATTAAGACACTTTAAATCTTTTTCTCTGTGTTTTCATTTTGACTTACTAAACCTACTTGCTACTTAACACAAGAGATTTGTAGAAATATAGAAATTTTGCATTCTTAAAAAAGTAGGGAAAGAAATAATCTTTACACCATAAAGAAGCATTTTGCTATATTTTTTTTTTATTTTATTCTGCATGCAGTGTTTAATACTTTGAATACGATGCATGAAGAAGCTATGCTTTAATGATAAAATGTGTCTTTCCATATCTAGTACAGATGACAACAAATTGCTGGAGGTGTTTTACGGCACTGTTCCCTCAGGAAAAAAAAAAAAAATTCCACTTCAAGTAGGGTATTCTATCCCCATAGTAATAAATTAAAATTAAGGAAAATGTTTTACGATTCTAGTACTCAAACGATGTTTTTTCCTTTAATCTGCTGCAACTGTTCTTTGCAGATTAGTTTTGTAGAAGATACTGATACTGTGGTAGTTATTTTTCTTCAGAGGTAATTTCTGTCATCAGCATTGACTTCTCAATCTCTATCTGAGTGTGTAATCCATTGCTTCAGATGTCACTCTTTCTCTCCACAAGACTTCCAGGGCAGAAATTGGGGTTGTATCTATACTTCACAGCAATTTTATTTGCTTCTCAGCAGTATTGGCCAGCTGGTAGATCAACTGCAGTGTATGTGCACTGTGGGAGAAGTACATGAGGACAATGCACTTGAAGGAAGGTAGTCTAGTATCTATCTTTGCAATGTTTTATTAGTGTTTAAATGTAGTATCATTCAAATTAACCCACTTGCCCAGAAAAAGTGAAATACATTCTTTACATCAGCAAAGCAAGCGTTAATAAAGTATTCAGCCCATGAACACCTGGTGGAAATAAAAGTGATCCTTAAACTTCAACATGTTGTCCCTGCTCTGTCTCAATAATGCAAAGCAAAAGTGCATTTAGTGGCTCGGTCAAGCTAATTCAAGTACAGAACTAATTTGAACAGGTTTGCCTCTACTTTGTTGACTCCAGAGTTGAGAAAATCATAGGACATCTACAATGAATGCCCCTGAAAAACTGTGCTAGGCACATGCAGGCTAGCTATACAGCATTTTGCAATCCTTTTCCTTTTTTAAAACAACGTGTATGACAGAGTGGTACAATGGAAATCTTATTTCAGCTTTGCTCCTTGACATGATATTCATGCTTTACTTTTGGAAATGTGTTGTGGGACACTCACCAACATTTTTATCTCTTATGAATCTCTGCATTGTCATTACTGATGTATTTGATGAACCCTGCTGGCTGTACAGGGCCTGCTACAGAAGACTTCCCAGAGAAAAATAATTTGGCATTCAGATCTGAACACTGAGTGTGTTTTTTGGATCAGAGTTGATCTAAACTGCATGAAAACAACTTGCATCACCTGTTTGTTAAGCACTTTTCATGCTAAAAAAGAAAAAAATATCCATTCTCTGACACCTTTTTGTTTCTTGAGAACAACAAACCTTAGTCTTGATTTTAATATCCTAATTAAGCACAGTTGCACTGATACCCAGCCAGTAACATCTTTGTAAGCCATTAGATCACAATCAGGAGTTTAGAACTGGAAACTGCAGATCTTTTTTCAGAGCAGTGGAGTCTCTTTGAGGAGCCTAGTGATGCTGGGTTTGGCTAATTGTGAAGATCAGTTCAGGTGATTCCAGGTGGCCTGTATGCTCTCACACATTAACTAACTGACTAAAAAAATTGCTAATCATTGTTTTAAATAAAAACTTTTTTCAGATTATCATGAAAAGACACCCGTCAAGCTATTTAAATAGAAATATTTATTTGGCCTTCTTGCCTTTGAATTTCAAAGGATTTTCTAGACATAATTTCAGGGTATCTAAAACACTTGACATCCAAAAAGGCAATGTGACTTCAAATACACAGTTCTTTAGTAAAACTCTCAATTTACAAATTAGTATAATATTTTTCCTATGAATGTATTTCTTGAATATTCTGTAAGGGAGCCTGTATTTATGTTGTATGCTATCCAACTTACATTTAAAACACTTTTCCATCCCTGTAAGGGAGAAGGCAGAAAGACAAGTCCGGGGGACACTTAATACCCTACCCTGGCTGATCCCAGGCCCATCATGGGAGCTATCAGCCCACCAAAGGCCCATCCATAACAGCCCAGTTGAGCATACAGGCCCAAGGGCGGGCAGGAACCCAAATTAGGGACTCGGAGCAGGGGACTCACTGCCTGGGCCCCTCCCAGGGCTGTCCCAGGAGATCCTCAGCTCCATGATCTGGCTGTGAAATCATCAAGATGAATCAATAGGAGTGACCCCCTGCAGTACCTTTCGTCTTGAGGGTGGTCACTGCCCAGGGGTATGGGACACAATATAGGATTCAGGGGAAGAACATTCTGGGATTGCACAGGACTTCTTATAGGATGTTTAAGGGAGGAAGCAGAGGTGGGGAAAGGGATGGATCTTGATTCTTTCGGAAGGACCAAGTTTGGGAAAACAGAAAAATGAGACGAAATAGGCTGTCTGCTTGCAGGCTGGTCAGCTGTGCCCTGCACATGGTCAGGACAGTCTGTCCTGTCATAGAATTATAATCATAGAATCATAGAATCATGGAATCATAGAATGCTTTGGGTTGCAAGAGACCTTTGGAGTGCAGGTCCTGGAGTGGGACCAGGGCTTGGAGGCCCGTGTGTCCATGATGGCAGCAGCTGGAGCGGGAGCCGGTGTGTGAGGGTGTGTGAGAGCACTGGTGAGTGAATGAGGCTGCAGGCACTGCTCCTGTTTGTGTGAGCGCAGGGTGTTTCTTTGCATACTGATGTGTGTGGTTGGAGGGGTGTGTTTTTGCTTGGAGTGTATAGACACGTGCGCCTGTGTGCGTGTGCCTGATGGGAACAGACGCTCAGCCGAACTGCTTGTTGGACCCAAGAATGCAGGCGTGAGACAGCCTTGCCAGTTTTGACCCTCTACCAAACAGTTTATTGTTTCACTCTGAAGTTAAAGCAATAAAATCTCTAAATATCATCATCTTTATGCTTTCAGATCTGTTATATTTATGTGATTTACAGTGACATCTGTGGCACTTGACGATAGCCACTAAAAGGTGATGTGTCCAGCCTCCGCTGCTTGCCTGGCCCTCTGACTGTAGTCATTGAAGAGGGAATGGTACCACGGCATGGAGAGGGTGTCTCAGGTAGATGGGATGAATCACCCTGAAGACACCTCTTTACTTACATTGACTACAGAGGACTCTTAAATGATAGCTTTAGACTAGATATGGAATTTTTAGATGGCTAGAGTTACATGAATTTAATGCTTACTAACCTGAAGTTATAAACAGCATTTTGATGTTATAATCGGTAATTTGGAGTTATGGGACAGATCTTCCCTTTCGTGTTTGCAGACAGAAAGAGCTCAGATCTGATTATGAAGCAGCCACATGGGCCTTCTTGTCTTGTTCTCCTTGTCTCACAAGACACTTGTCCTTGACAATAAATCATTATTAATGAGAGAAGAGAGCAATGAGCCTGTGAAAAGCTAAGACAAATGTCAGATTCTGTAATCTCTCCCCTTGCCATATTCACAACAAAAAGTACAAAACTCATTGTAATAATATCATAAATTTCTGCTTTTGTGCAGAGACCTTTATTTTCTTTTGAGAAACAGAATGTTATGGTCAGCCAGAGATAAATAATGAGAGAAAACACTGCGCGAAAGACACACTGTCTTTGTGGATAAAATCCGTATGAAGATTCAAAGACTTTGCATTTGATGATGCATTGATTTCAGTTTGCCTAGTAGAAAAGTATCATTTAGCATCGTTGGAGATTCTAAGGTCAAGATATTCTTGAAACAAAGAATTTCAGTCTTTGAACCCTCTTATGAACTAGACTTTTCTAGACAATAATGGAGAATATTAGCTACGACATCTAAGTTAGGATTGTTGGTTAGGTGTCGTAGCTACGTAGTTTAGACACTTAGTATAAGAATCAGATTCTGGAAGCCCTGGGTAGGAAGTAGTCTGATTAACTTACTGCTTTCAGTAATTTAAACACTACAGTTTTTATACTGCTTACATTATATCTCTTAGTCTTGATAGACTAATGACTTTCTCTTCAGAGAAAAATCCATCATGACTGCAGGAAAATTTTGGGGCAGTGTGCTACAGACTGACATGCTCTGACATTTCTGAAAAATAAAGAGGAAAAAAATGTAAGTGTGAATTTACTATAATTTCAGAAACCTACACAGATTTTTATCAGGCACGAGACATTTGGTCATGGTTTTCTCCAAAGTAGAGGATTTATGCATAGATCTATTACCCTGACAATATTTTTGATAGCTTTTTATAGTCAGCACCCTGAAGTTTTGTTTCCTCTATAAAGGTAGCAAAACATAAGAAAGATCTTTTGGGAGCTTCTTAAACCTCTTCACTCACTCAGTTTCAGGTTGGCTGTTTGGTTTCTTTCTGTAACTTTCCTTTTGTTGTCCACCTACTGACTACATTTCAAAGACAACAATTTCACTACTTTACTTAATATATTGCCAGAGTAAATATTCCATTTTGACAAGTTGTACAGTCTAAGTGAAATGAATAATTTCCAAATCAATTTTTTCCCATGCTGCAATTTATTCCTTCCTAATACTGTGATGTATGGCTCATCACTGGATAGGATATCGTATCCCTATAGGTTTGTAAGGTAGGCAGAACAAATCACTATCTTAAACTATTTCAGTGTCTCTATTGCCTACAAATAGAGCTGAGAAAATTATGCTGGACTAAAAAGTCCAACTTTTAGACAGCTAATAGAAAGCAGAATGAAAGCTATCCCACTGTAACTGAGACCTCTAGGCTTTCTCCACTTGGAATACACAGTCAATTTCAGAGTATTGAGAAGAGAATTTTCTCCACCTGTCTCAGATTTTTTTTTAGGGTAGGATGAATGAGATATTTACCATGTTTTATTCTCCAAAGAGCAGTGTATTAATTTAGACCATATACCTAAATTTTAGATCACTAAATTTAGAAGAAATAAGCCCCACCAAAGCATTTCTACTTTTGATGAATGGGTCTAGGCATGAATCAAACTCCAGACTTTAATACTTCATATTATTTTAGTTAGCTTTATTCTTTCTCTTGCAACATGATTTTACTGGCTTTTAGTCTAACTTTCATAAATGTTACTTTGGTGTAGATTAGATCACAATCACATTCAACAAGAGTAGCAAAATGTGGGGAAAAGCATACTCTGAAGTGGCTCAGCTATTTGGAGACTATGATAAATTTGATTTACAAATGAAAATACTTTACAAGTGAGGAGGCCATTATTGCTGGTGTTAGTGCTTAAAGAAAGTAGTGGAATTTGTCCACTGAACCAATTACAGAAAATAAATTTTGTTCCAATAGATGTGCCAGGACCCAAACACAGAAATGTAAAGAGGTCTGCACCATGTTAATGAAAGTATGTGATTCCGTGATTATGGTCAAGGTATATGTCAATAAAACCATCTGTTATAAATGCTATTCTAAACCTTATTATGGTGCAGAAAACTGTAAATATTAGAATTTAAAGCTACTGCTCTTGATGGTGTCTGACATTCAATCTTTCCAACAAACACTAAGAGGTTAGATAATTATATAACTTCTACAGTTTGCAGATGAGCATATGCTTTGACAACCTTACTCCGCTTTCCATAAATCATGTATGTTCATGATAATGAATCTGTAATTTCAAGTCTTCACAAAAGGACGATGTTGATGTTCATGTTAGTTAATATATCATGATTTATTCTAGGCTAAAGAATTGATACTGTATAATTTTGCATAAAAATAGAAACCTGTGTCCTAGTTTTGCTTAAAACGGAACCGATTCTCTTTTAGTGGGTCTTTCTTACAGCTAAGATCTTCTAAGTAACTGCATTTTTCTGAGGCTGGCTGCATATTTTATAGGCACTGTCCGCTCCAAAGTTGATAACACCTAATGTTTATAGTTACACTGAGCTAACGGTAGGAAAGAAATGTAGATAAATGCCCCTGTTTATAATTATTACTGTAGCAACCAAGGTCACCAACAGATCTCTTAGGTCCCGCAAGTGAGGAGTCGGAAAGGGTCGTACTTGCAGGGAGGGGCAGATAGGACAGGTGACCCGATGTTGACCAACATGGTATTCCATGCCATGCACGTCATACTCAGTTTAAAGCTGGGGCATCACGAGGGTCTTGCTCTCTTCTTCCATGGCTGCCTTCTGAAGAGGGTGCTGCTCATTGTTCTGCCTGCAATCCTGATCCAGATGCCGATACGTGTACTCCTGAGTCCAGCTCCTGTCTGCTGCCGGAGCCAGTCCAGGACTTCCTGGTGCTGCCTGGCAGCTACTGGCAGGACATGAGCACCCCGGCACCCAACTCCAGGAAACTCCATATCTGTTTTGTATATTTTACTTTATTTCTCTTATTAATAACATTATTAGTACTATTTGTGTTAGTAGTAAAACTTTTTATACTCAATTTGTGTCTCTCCCTTTTCCTCCATTTCCCTTCCTCTGGTGGGAGGGTGGGTGTTAATAGAGAGTATCTGTCACTCAGTTTATTGACGCCCTGCTTTTAACCTGTGACAACCTGCAAAACAGAAAAGCTCACCATCCTGGTTGGTCTCTACATGTTTTACCCTGATAGAAGCTCAGTAGATATACGTACAATAAAATGACTGATTGAAACAAGGAAGTCATAGGAGGACTTTGAGTAAGATTATTTCTATGAGTAGATAATGGATATTTCAATGTTTAGAAGTCTAATTTTGTGATTCAATTCAGTGTCTTTTGCAGAAAGTCTGATAATTTACCTACACATACCAGAAAAATATTAGATCAACTCTGATAAATGGAGTCTTAGATAAGCAAGATTATTTTTACTATGCTTGATAGTCATACTCTAACATAACCACACTCTGAATTACAATTTGAAGAGCAATTGTTTTAATTTGTGAGATATGTTCGTATGTTTTTACTGAACATTAAAATCAACAAGGCATGTCCTACACACCCTTCTCCTAATACTTTGATTCCTTTCAGCTGGCAAGATCTGAACTACAAGATGGGAAACTCCAGAAGAGTTCTAGATGTACTGATTGTGTCATATTGTTCTTTCATTATCCTATTGAATGATTAGTGAAAACAATTTTGACCATTGCAGGTTGAATTTCTCTTGTGTCATATTGTTCTCAGATGATAAAATGACACTTAATTTCACGGAAACCACAGAAAACTGACACTTTCCAACCTACACTGTTGCACCTTATTTACAATGCTCAGTGGAGTACTGAGGACTGAGTTGGCCACAAGATATTGTTTACAAAATATTCCCAAACTGCATCCTGGGAAACATAGAAAAACAACAGAGCACATTGAAATTCTATTAGCAAATGTTGCAGTTGTTGCATTACTGATGGGGAAGAGAGATAATTGCTTAAAGAAGAGGCATTCTCTGTAGCCATACCTTTGTCATTATAGGATATGGAAACATGAATTGTCCTTGTTTCTCAACATGTGTCATACCAGGAGCAGTCTGCCTTGTGTGACACTTTCTGGTTTCCTTATTGCTCTATAAGGCATAGTCTGCTGTCCTCTATCTGGAAACAGATGCTGGATTTGAAATATCCATTTGGTTTCTATGTATATTTGTTAAAAAGATCAGGTTATATCATCAGCTAACCTTATAATATTTTCTGCCAGGAAATCTAAACCCCAAATAAATTAGTCCTCCCAGCATTTACTGCTAGATTTACAACCTAGAAGGCAGTGCTCTGGTTTACAACAGTACTCCAAAATTCCCAAATATATTTCAGATTCCATCTATGTTTCCTGAACCCATAAGCCTGTTTGGGAAATACAGTTACTCACCCATCCATCCAATTCTCACACGTATACATCAAAGTCTTTCCTTACCTTCTTCACTAAACTTTCTGCAAATTTGTTGTTAATCTACACGACAGCATGTACACCAGTGCACACAGTATGTGAAACAAACAGGATGAACTGGAAGCATCAGTCCATTCCCAGAGCTGTGATGTCATTGACATTAGTGAGATGTGGTGGCATGAGTCCCATGACTGGAGTGGTGGGGTGAAGGGCTATAGGCTACTGAGGAGGGATAAGCAGGGCAGGCGAGGTGGAGGAATTGTGAGTAAGAGAGAGGTTTGACTGTACAGTCCTTACAGTTAGGAATGATGTGGTTGAGAGCCTCTGGATAAGGATTAGAGAGATGTAAAACAATGTAGATTTCATTGAGGGTGTCTACTATCCATCACCCAGCCAGGATGATGTAACTGATGAGTTACTCTATAGGTAGTTAGGATTCTGTGATCTATTCTATTCTATTCTATTCTATTCTATTCTATTCTATTCTATTCTATTCTATTCTATTCTATTCCATTCCATTCCATTCCATTCCATTCCATTCCATTCTACTCCTTATTCCTGATATCATTACAAATAAGCATAGTGACATTAACAGAATAATATTCAAGAAAACAAATATTTTCACGTTTGAGGAATACTAAATAATCGTTACTGTGTTCATTCTGATAAAAATACCAAACACTACTCTGATACATGGCTTGAAGGGATTTCTTAAAGCTCATCAACCATTTTTACAAGCTTAGTGCAGAAACACGTTGCAAAATGCAGTGATTAGTGTGGCCCACGAGGTCAGATTTAATGTTCATAACAATTTCGTCTGACCTTAACAATGTGAAACAAGAACTCTGTAAATAGCTTTATTTTGATTTCTATTATCTAGAAAGTGTTCGTCCTACATTCTCTACAGTCTTGCAAGAGTCTCTTTAAAAGCATAAAAGATACATCTAAATCAATAAGCTTCTTCAATTACTCCCCAAGCAGCAAAGCTATAACAAAATCTTAAACAACCACTCCCTTAGAGTGTTATAGTAATTTAAAGCATTTCTTTCACAATGCATGAGTTCCAAAATGCTAATTTTGATACCCATTTTTGGAGGGCAGTAATACTGTGTCACATGATAAATGATGTCTATATGAAAGAGTTTAGATTCATGTAGTATTAAGTATGTTAGAGTCTATTGCATTTGTATTCAGGTTGTTACATCTCTGCTAGGTTATCTGAACAGTTTCAAGACTTCCAGTTAGTGAAGGGACTTACCACCTGTCAAATAGCAACGACCTGTGTATCTCATTCAATCTTATACTATTATGACTTTTGCTGAAGGTATTAGATGCTGTCTTAATACCAACACAGTATATTATTATTCGCTGATTATCTCTGACATCATAAACAAGTGAACGGTGTTTCTACTTAAGACTACTTTTTCGTACTTGAAAGGCTCTCAATATATCAAGTTAATAAAAATCTGGTACGAATCTTTTGGTGTTCATGACAACCATTCTGCTGCCTTTGACACACTTTTTCTGCTTGATTCAGCTCTGCTGCTGGTACTTCAGTATTGGTTAATGAAATCTTTCTCAGGCTGATAATACATAAAGCAACTATATAAATATCTTCAGAAAGATAAACTACAAATGATCTTAGGAAATGTTTAGCTACTGACTCGGTGGATGTCTTCTTAGAAAAAAGTAGTAGTAAATAGTTAACCTGTGTGTGCAAACAGAATGAATATTTAAGTTGGCTTTTTGTCAAATCATTTCTAGAACTGGTTCAGTTATTTACAAGCTCACTTTTCATAAATTTATTTCTGTAATTTTTCCTGTAAGACTATTTATTCAAAGCATGTAAATGCTTCGTCTGCTAACCTTTATGTGTGTTTGAAATAAACTGTGATTTTAGATTAAAAAGAATAATTTTCCTCTAAATTGTTTCAGATTTGAATGTACGTACATAGATACAAGCTCAGACACTTGCAGACTGACACAGATAATTTCTTCCTAATCTCAAAGTAGGATGAATATACACAGTTCAAGCTATTAAGGCATTCTGTCTTTATTCCTTATGCATCATGAGAAAATCTACCAGAAGAATAAAATTACTTCTGTAAATAGATTTGGCATAGTTGATATATTTTCAACTTGATGGATTTCTTTTACGTATCCTGAATGTTGAAATTACTGTTTAATTAGACTAGATGGTGTAGGTGGAAGGAAAGCAAGATGGTATTTCTATAAAAACTACTATTATATGCACTATATAGTTACTGGTTACGTTTACACTGCTCTCATGCAGTATAATACATATATGCCCCTGCTAACCTTTAATGAGATGACAAAGATACCAAAGCAATCTAGCTGTGACAGCACAGATCTGAGAAGGCTAGTTACTCTGTTGAGAGTAAAGGACAGCAGAGAGATGCATGAGAGCGAGAAGGAAACAGGGAGATAATGTAAGATCAGCAGCCTAAGGTTTTTGAAGGAAGCATGGCAAGGGACAAAATTATGGATTAGCTTTACCATGAGGCAAGCGTGCATATGCTTGTGCTAAGCTTTTCCCAAGTGAAAGACACACAGAAGGTGCCTGAGGCTGTATTTGCTGAGACTGTGTGTGATGGAGACTGAAATAACTGAGGAAAGTGGGGAGTCAGCCAGCCATCTGATGATAACTGATAAGACATGCCAAGACAACTTGGTCTTTTTAGTCCATGGAAGGGTAAATTAAGGGAAGTACATATATACATATATATAAAATATATTTTTGAAAGTAAACTCACTGAGAAAGGTATAGGGAAGCTCAGTGACTTGGATCTGAAAACATACACACTTAGGCTAGAGAAAAGAGGTATATTTTCAACTGTGAGAAGAATTAAAGACTTATGTTTGATTGTAGGCTCCATCAAAGGCTGACACCCCGTTAAAGGTTTATCTGCATAGGTGTAAACACACTCTTTCCACCTGCCCACCTGTGCCTGTAAGGCAGGTTTTTGATTCATCAGAGCACCACAGAATAGTACGACATGTTGGTACAAAGCTGAGCTGGATGCAGAGTGGACTAACTGGCACTATTAAGGTCCATTCTTAGTTTTGGTATAAGGTCACCTTAATGCAGCTATAGAGCTTCAGTTTGAAACTGGCTGGTATTTAACATCTTGGGAAATGAGCAGAATGAATATCCAACTTCCTATGTACATGTATCCTTGGAGAAATGCCGTAGTGAAAAGACAGATATCATCAATGGCAAACTAGAATAAGTGGATGAAGTTCATTGGGTTGTGCTGTTTAGTAGGTAAGCCCACATTAATAATATTCCATTGGCCATGAAATCTCTTATGCTAAGTGAAAACAAATGAAAAATGGGAGAGATCAAATAATGAGGAATGAATGAAATGTTATCATTTCAATGGCTACATCTGCTATTCATTACAGTATTTAAAAGTATTTCACCAGCAGAATGATCACCATGTCTTGCCTGAGCTGCTTGTTTGTTTCAGTCTTGCCATGTTGTGATTTGTGTCTGTGTGGAAATAAGCAAATCTGTTATTGTCACAGTTTGACAGTGTGTGACAAAATGAAATGCCATAAATTATTTATGACTTCTTTATTATTCTTACATCCATCATATTAATGAACATTACTCTCTATAAATTTTAATTTGTTTATTCATTTAAATGGATCCCTCTAGAAATGTTTCAGGACTGAAAAGATGTAGATTATGTAAAGCTGAAGTAGCTCTCTGGAGAAGGTGGACAAATGGGCAGAGAGTGATATAATGAAATTTAGCTGCATTAAGTATCATTCTTCATGGAATTTATTGAGTTTTGTAAATGTAATTCATACTTCTATTTTCTGCATTATTTCATCTTTGATGCTATTAAAACAATCTGTATTTACCTTACTTGGAACAGTGACTGATACACTTATTTTAAAGTAGTTTAAGCAAGGTTTGTGTCTTATTTTCCTGATACTATGAGGAAATTGCCATGTATGTTATTGCACAGCATCTAGTATTTCTGGGGTTCATGAAGAAAGTGCTGCTTATGGCCACCAGAGGTCTTAGAGAGAATTCATTGAACACTTTAGAAATACACAGGAAAATTTAAAATGAACATGGAAGTTTTGAACTGCTTGCTTTTAATTTTTACTAAAACTGACTAGAAGATAAATCTTTCTGAAAGCCAAAACCTGTTTATTGTGTGTTGTTTTTTCAGTCAAATGGTGAAAAAAAAAATTTATGCATTTTGGACCTAATAATCTCCATAGTAGATCATCAATTTCTGGCTGATGGAGTGTATAGCCAACAGCAGAAACACTGGGATAATTCAACTTCTCATGTTGAAATCTGAAGTCTAAATTCAGACAAGTTGAGTGTAAATGAGTCTCTCAAAACATGGCTGCATAGAACAAATAATTATTCAAGAATCATGCTACTGTGTGGTACTCTAGTTGCTGGGAAGCATTTTGGAGATAAGCATTATTTGCACACATTACCATTTGGTTTTGTGGGTATTCTAAGATTTAAGCAGACTTAAGGACAGCTTCTGGTTTCAGTATGTGTTCCTATTTGTGTTGGTTTGAGATTTCTGTTCTCCACTTACTACTGTAGTCCAACAAGGTAGGAAAAACGCAAATTCAAAGTTGCTGGACAACATCCGATTGTGCTCTGTTGGTGTCTGTCTGTTTATTCTCTCTTGTTTTGCCTCCCGCCCTCCATGAGTATGGAAGTAGGTCACGGAAAGTGGAACTCAGGTAGGAGAATTTAATGTCCCTCCCACTGGAGAAATTTTGACCACTTTGGTGACTTAGCTGCTTATAAAGAGATTTATTGCTGAAGGTAAAAAGTTCCTCAGCTATGTTTCGGGAAGAATTAAACGCTTCGAAATCTTCACCATGATAATTTTTTCTTATTAATGGCCTAATAGAAAGCATACTACTTTCTTTATTTAAATCAGGAGTTAAGGTGACTTAAGGCTCTCTGTTAATATTAATAACTTACTGCTATGGCCCATTTATTAACAGGGAATACATAGCAAGTCAGTGGACCAGAGGAAAAAAATAAAACTTGCTTAGTCCAGAAGCCTGGGTAATTCAGCTGAGGGAAGAAACAGGAACTGTGGTGCTTTTTTAATGGTCAAGTAATTTATAGGTACTTAAATGTCAAACACACCAACAGTTAGCTTTTCTTAATATGTCTCTGTATTGGGTCTGGTTGGGATTCAGTTAATTTTCCTCTCAGCAGCCTATATGGTTAAGTGTTTTAGATTTGTGGCTAAAGCAGTGTTGATAGCAAACTAACATTTTTGCTATTTCTAAACAGTGCTTGCACAATGTCAAGTCTTTCTCTTTCTCCTACTCTACCTATCCTCCCCACCAAGCAGGCTGAGAAGGTGGTGGAGAAGTTGAGAAGCAGCACAGTTGGGACAGTTGACTAGAACCAGCCAAAGGGATATTCCTACCAGATAATGTCATGCTTAGCAATCAAACAGTTGTAGAGGAAGAAGGAGGAGAGGATTTCTTGGGTTCCAAGGTGGCTATTGCTTGGAGGCTGGCTGGGCATCAGTCTGCTGGTGGGAGGTGTTGTGTGATTGCTTTTATCAAGGTGCATTATCTTTCCTTGACATTATTCAGGTTCTGTTCAGGAGACAGTGGGGAGTAAGAAGGGCCAGCAACTGATACTTCTGGTCAGTATAGACGAAGTCACCCTGTTTTGGGGGCAGATAAGAATCTAGCTTATGAGTGCAAGCTATACTTGCAGACATAGATATAGCCCTCTTGATGCTTTGTTTCTCTCTCTGGCCCAATGACTATTTAAATGTGCTATGAAAAAGGAACAAATTCAAAGTGTCTGAAAGCCTCTCTCCTATATTAATGACTCACTTCCTGTTTGCTACAGTTTGCCAGAAAAACGAGACAGTTAAGATTGAATACCTTAAGGTACAAGAAATTATATTCAGTTCTTTTACAAACTTTAGCAGCTTTCAGTGGTGGAAGATGAAAGATGGTAGAGCTAGATAAAAAAAAAAAAGGAAAATAAGTGGAGTGAAGTAAACATCCTCTCAGAGTTTTAAATTAACTGTACGAAAATCAGAAGGGCCTGTTTCCAAAATTGAAGAATATGTACTCTGAGTGGAAAGAGACATTTCCAGTGGCAACAAATAAGGTATCTTAAGTGGAGGTTCAAGCATATTTATGAATTCCACCTCTCCTTTGCCTGATGAAGGCAGTTCCTCGACTAGTGTGCTGACAATTATCAGGCGGGTTATGAGGTCTCTTGATTTCTGCATAGGTAACCTAGATACTTAGATCAAGACTGTATTATGTTGCAATGAACACAAGCCTAGATTCATCCCATCATTCAGAAGTGTACTTGAAACATTTAAGTTGTAGTTTTACTAAATTCCCTACGGAGTGACTAGACAGAACATAGTCTCACTGGGAGAAGGACTGCACCTGTGAGGTCTGAATCAGTCTGGATACCCATACTTCTTTTCACTGGTTTTAGAAGAAACCATGGGAATCTGTTTCCCTGACAGCAATACCTCGGCTTGGAAGAAGCCTCTGGGCTCAGGGACCAAAGTCATTCCACGGATGCAGATCCTTGACTTATTTTGTTTAGGGAGGGATCACCAAAATACGGATCATACTGGGGGTCTAAAAGTTATAGTGAGAAGTGAGAGTACAGCATTAATCCTCACGTGTGTAAAAACTGGAAAAGAAGCTATTCATAACCTAAATAGTCCAGAATATTGTAGAAAGTGTATACTCTTATCTCTGAAAGAGAAAAAAATATAAAATAAATATATAGGATGACAGGTAGCAATGTCAAGCATTCATCAGAAGAACATGTTCTATCTGATAACATGTCTTTACTTCTTTCTTCTTAAACCTGATGATCTAGGAATCAATAAAACAACCAAAAAAGTAAAAAAAAATTAATTATACAAGTTACAAAGACAAATAGAAGAACAGTATTCAAATAGGTGTGATATATTTTGTTAAAATATGTTTTTTTAAATGTACTTCCTGGATATATTAAATTCTTTCTTCATTTTAAAACCTTAATCCTCTTCCCATTGAAGGACTGAGTTTCACTAGTAACATTTCGGTTACTTTAAATCACAGATGTACTCAGTGAAAAATAATACAGCTTCTCAAAGGTATGAATTAGCAATTTTTCCTTCTTTTGTCTGTAAAAGCTTGAAAAAATCACCCTTAATTCCTCATTTTCCCCAATTCCCTGACAAAAATATAATTATACATTGTTGAGAAAATACTTTACTTGTAATGACAGATTCCATTCTTTAAATGAAAATGAAAATAAATGTAGTTCAAATGCCAGCAGTTTCCCTTGCTGTCTTCCCCATTGTGAGACACTGTTAAGTGCGGTAGCAATGTCTGATGCTTCCCTGCGGTTGTTCACTGGAGGACCAAAGAGCTTCTGTAATTCATTCATTTACAGCATTCTTTTCGTTAATTTTTTTCTGATGAATGTTCATTGACTTTTACTTTTTTGTGTGTGTGCATGAGCATACATAAAATGCATACAGTTAGGAATAATTCCTCCTTAAAGCAGGATTGTACAGAAATATGTCTTTTAATGCATGCCCTATATTTTTTCTTCCCTTTTTTTTAAAAAAAAAAAAGGCTGCTTTATGTCACCTCTGTTATGGTCTTTGTACCATGCTTTCTGACTACTGTTTAGCTTTTCAGAAGTGTGATTCACCTAGATCACACCCAGAGAGCAATCCTTTGTCTTCTTTCAGATTTCAGACCATTGTGACGAGTCTTTCAGATACAACCCCAGGGTCTTCTGCACCATTGAAATTCTCACATCTGGTTTCTTCATGTCTCTCATCCTGCAACAACAGGAACTGATGCAGGCTGGTTTACTGAATAAAAGCAAGCCGATAATTAATAGACAGATGGTGAAGTAGAGAAGTGTCACTTGGATCCTGGTCCCAAAAATCAGCACAAGAGTAATGTGTGGTTGGTGGATTTACTCAGACGCAGAGGGCAGGGAGATGGTGTACAGGTCTTGCCCATGTGAAGGGCAGAGATGTCTGCCTGTACCCTATCAGTTATCAGACTTCCAGGGACAATGGGTTAGAGAGGGGGAAAATAGGACATTTCCCACTCCTTTTTACCCATGAGCATGAGTAACTGAGGATGTCTTTCCCTTTGGAGCGGTCTTTCCTGAAGAAGAACTAAAGCTTCAACTGTGACAAATGTTGGCTGTGCCATATATGAACATGACCCTGAGTGGTATTTACACCTTGTTTACCGCTGGCTTCAGGGCCACACCTTGGAATGAACAAAGGCTATCTATGTCAATAAGTATTTTTCAGAAATAGCCCCAACCTGCTATCTAGTGTCCGTATTTCAATATGCAGTCATTTTTAAAGCGTTCCTCTAATGACTAAAGACAAAAAATGCAGCCATTCTCCTCCTTGGTGCTCCACTGGTATGTTTGTTTCTTTCCCACCCAAGACAAATAATTTTATTTAACGTATTCCAAATATTCTGGAAGTGTTCACTATATCAAAGTGTCAAGATGCAATTTCCATAATAATACTTGTACTTCATATGGAGATCCAGTCTAATGTCACCCTGTGAGAGAGACAGATTCATTTACTACAGCGTTTGTTCCATCTCCACTATCTGCAGAACCCCAGGCAAATAGTCTACAGCGTGGAGAGCCAAGCAAATGCTGCAATGTCTGGTGACTTTTGACAGTTTGCAGAAATTGCTCAGGGAGTAGGGTCTTTTTCTTATAGCTAATAAGGCCAGTGTGTTCTCAGATTATCAGATTCACACTTTCTAATGATTTCTTCTCACTTTTGCTATACCACAACCGCAGGCTAGAAAGTCATTTGATGAGTACCAGCTAAACATATGTAGCACAGCCATCTCTGACACATGCAATTTTAATGCATATTGACTACTCAGACAGACATAATCCAAAAGTGGCATCTGTTTTGGGACTTCATATTTTGGCTTTCAGTCAGGGGTGAAATGAAAGTTCTTTGATATGATGAAATATTGCTGTCTTGCATTGACATGGAGAGCCAGTGTCCTTGGGTCCTCTCACCACTTCTGTTAATAGTCTTCTGTTTGCACTGAGTTTCTGTGGAAACACAAACCAAAAATGCATTGTTAACTCAGTGTGGCATTTTGCTTTCTGCTGCTGGGCCATAGATAACATTCTAAACCACCAAATCAGCGGTAAGATAGGTTTTCCTTTAGTTCCTCCCTACTTAATTATCAGTGACTCACCAATTGCCTTTCATTTTCACTGTGTCATTCTGGCAATCCCAGTGCTCCAAATGACCAATTAGCGACAGGGCAGCACAGGCACTTCGGCTGTCTTGGTTTAGAGCTGAGTTTAGCTTCTACTTAGGAGTGTTAACAGCCTCATAATTAGATTTCTTTCTAAACTTAAACTGGATTCTGTAAAAGATCCCACAGGTCTAAGACCAAGCAATCATTATGCTAGGATTGCAGCTGTTTCCTTTATCCTACTCGGCTTTTAACTGCTGTCATTTTTACTCTGCTGCTTCCTCATCTTCGCTATCATTCATGGAGTTCTGGAGACTAAGGGCTGAACTTTAACTCAACTCATGTATTGTTTTCCACAGTTTTGCCTTCCTAGGCAGTAAAAATGGGTAAGTGTGAGCATTTCCATTCTGCATGGGATTCCAGGGAAAGGAAATCAGCTGTATGAGGCAGTGTGTGAAAGGAAGAAATGGAGAGGTACAATGAGGTGAAAAGGTTTTCTACCTTGCTTGTCTCACCAGCCAGTCCTCCATCATGAACTTACTGTGCAGTTATCTCCAGGCAGTCTGTCCTGAGCCAGATAAGCTGGGCAGCAATAATCTGTAAATGACCAGTGTGTAGTTAAGGAGATGTTTCCATAAGGAACTGGTGCAATATGAGGCAAGAACACTGCCATAAGTGACAGCAACTCATGTCACAACATTCAAGCGGAGATGCACGCTTGGCACATGAGAGTGGTGAAGTGCTGAGGCATTACACTTTGTGATCTATCCAAGGACTAGTCAGCCCTCAGCTTGACCTGTTTCATCCATGCTAAGAGCACATTGTGTAACAGCTGCTGCTGTGACTACTGCAGCCTCAGGACTGAAGCAACTTCTGTCCTCTTGCTTCCAGCTTGTGAGGGCTAATGGACTGAATCCATTGCCCTCCTGCAAAGAAGTAATATTCATTTCTATGCATGCACATGATATCTTATGGAAATCCAGACACAAACTTGCATAAGAGCCTCTGTCTACATAATTTCACCTTTGAGAATGTAAAGTTATATATTTATAAAAGCCTATGTAATCTTGAAATAATCCCCATTCACTAGAAAAAGTGAAGCAAGGAAAGTAGCAATGAAAGGAAAATTGCATGTATTTTGAAATATATACAGTCATTGCATCTAGCTACAAAGAACCATAAATCACAATAGAGTTTATGTCTGAAGGATAATAATAAAACCATTCAAACAGCTTCTATCTCAGAGTTTTGCAAGACAAAGGAAGATAGAAGATGTGGGGACCTTTAAGTACCTGTTATTTTTTGCTAATGGTTTGTTTAATAAAGTTGTTCCAAAACATTTGTTCAATTAAACAAAGCCTTATCTTAAACATTTGAAATTTAAAAAAAACGCACTAAAATTCTTTAAATTTCCAGCTGTTTCCTTATGTAGCATGAAATTTATTTTAAGTTGCTTTGTAAGATTGAGTATTTAGCTGGCAGACACAATTTTTTAGTTCAGTAGAATTCTTGCTGAATAAAACCCAATTTGTTTTCCTGGAATTCAGGTTCCTAAAGGCAATTCAGTATCCTGGAGAACAAACTATGATAAGCAATTTCTAATTTATACTGAGAATGTCTTCATTTTCTTCACATCAAGCATGGGTCCTTCCTTCTGTTTGGAGCTTCTCCATGTGAGGTCTTTCATAATTCCTTTTCTTTTCTTACCACTCATATATACTGGCAGGGAGTAAATCACATGCTACAGAAAAACTTATTTTCAAATCCTAAGCAGGATTTCACAGCCTAAAGAAAAACTATGGTAGAATTTATGTACTTAAATACAGAAACAAAACACTCGGGCAACACAGAGATCAGAGGCACTTAAGTAGTCCTGTAAAATTACTTATACCCTTAAAATTCTACCGTTGTGTATACCCTGGAAGAAACATACCGACTGTTAGAATAACAGGCTGATGGGAGCATATCAAAAGAGGGCAAATACCTGGTCTCTAGTGACTGTTTCAAGTCTGCTTGTACATTTATTGCTAAACTATCACTGGCTAATAAAGAAAAAACAAACAGCGCCTCTTTCCCCAAACCTTGGCACTGGGAATTGTCACCTACACTCCTATTCTTCCACAAGGGTCCTCATCGTACGGTTTTCTGCTATGTGTTGGTCTCCACCTTTTTTAGAAAGGAATCTTCCTTCTCTCCTGCTCAATGTTAAAACCGCAACGGAGTCTGTAACACTGTCATGTCAACACTAGAAGAGGTCAATTGTGCGGAGCAGATTTATCCAGAAAACATACAGTGACAAGGTCTTTTAATCATCCTTCTTCTGGATAGGTCTATTTGTATATTTAAGGCTTTCATTAAACATTTTGTCTGATATTCTTAACTGAGAGATCATGTTCAGTTGCTCATAACCACAGTTTCACCAGGTGTGTTCAGAATCATGGATTTCCAACGTGCTGTCCCCAGCCCTCGGTGTGACTGGTCCACATCCTCGGTTCCTGGATGTTTGTTTGCTGGCACTTGTCAAATTGTGTTCTGTTTACCAAATATTTAGTCTGATCTGTATTTCCCCTCTGTTTAGCTCTTTACTGACATGTGTACTGTGTAGAAGTTTTATGAAGAGATATTTTGTAGGCTTTTTTTTCTTCTTTTTTTTCTCCTCACTGGACCATCGATGTTAACTTAAAAGGCTCACCCAGATATCTGCATGTGTATATATTACTTTGTCGGGGTGAGAGGTTAAGCTCTTTTGTATTGTGTGTAATACATATCTCCCTAGTCATGAGACGAAAGGAAATGATCTGCTAAATAAACATACACTAATAGTGCATTTGTACACCTCTTTTGAAACATTGAAGTTCTCATATTTTCAGTATAAAAATCATATTTTAGAATACTAATTAATATAGAGATTACTGAATATACTTGTGCATACAATAGCTATATAGGGATACAGTGGTTATTAGATGGCTTTTTTTGATGGTGGAGCATATTGACAGAATCTATATTTCTGCATTTTAATTAGAGCACTGGAAGACCTACCTTCACAGCACTGGCTTTTAAACTGAAATATGACTTTCTGAAACATTTTCAGATGACATTTGAAATCATCGGACCTCTTTCATCTCAAAATGTAAGAAAAGGTATTATGTGCATGTGGAAATGATTTTGAAAGTGTGATTGATGAAGTAGCCTGTTCTGAGAAGTGATTGTTAAGGGCTATACAACATCATTCAGGTAAAGCTCAGTTCATGACAAAATACGAACGTGTGATCTAATAATGTACCACATGTGACACTAAACATTTATATATTTTACAAAGCAATAATTTTACACAAATGACAATGATTAGTGGATCTTAAGAAGATAACACACAGTGCTGTAGTTGTACCTGAAGTAAATATTGCATTGCTTAGTAGATTCAAAAAAAATAATTCAAAGCTGTGATAGAAACACTGTAGCTGAGTTGTAAGTAGTTTAATGGTATTGTATTTGCACGAAATGTCATATGTGCCTATGCACAAATTGCAAAAAGTTTTTATGGACAATTTGACAAACACAACATTGATTGCAAGCAGCATCAGAGGAAATAATGTAAATAAATTTATGGCTTTTTGCCATCATATGCTAATTTCTGCAAATGTAATACTAAAAATGTTAACTTCCAACTCAAAAGCACTTGGCAGACTTCAGCCAGTCTGATTCTGGACTGATAAACTCTTGTGAGAGGCACCGTTTGTGATATGGTTTGCTCCTCCTCAGCTGCTGGTGAGTTCCATTTAAGGGTTATAGTGAAGAGAGAAATATATGCTTAGCTCTAATAAAATTCAGTCTCTTTCTCTGCCTGTTTTCTGTAGTTTCATCTCTGAAAGAAGCAGCAAGCATGGGAAGATTCAAGTTAGGAAACACAGATTTCAGTTATACGAAGTGATGTCTTTGAAGTGATAAGAAAAGAATTAGCCTGCTCTTGGTGGACTTCCAGTGTTCAGTTTTGAGTTTGTGAGGCACATCATCAAATATTAGATTGGTTCTTAATTCTGTAAACATTCGTACATGACGATCTTTACTTATGTCAGCTGTGCTGTGATGTTAATGGGAATATTCACATGAACAGAGCAAACCAAATTTGTGGAATCTGGGACTTTAAACAATCACTCACACTCGGAATAAAAAGGTTGTCTCTCTGATTAGACCAAGCCTACCCGGCAGACATCACAGGAATGTGAAGATCTCTGAGCTAACTTTAAATTGGCCTTTGTGAGTATTGAAACACTGTCATCATGATAGCATGAAATTCTACATGGACTAGTTTTCCTCCTTGGCTGAGTAAATTAGCTCGAGTCTGTCTTGTACATGAGCTGAACAGTTTAAAGCTAGTCCTTTTTTCTCATTATTACACTATGGTCTTGAATATAGCTACATGCAATTCGAGAGGCCAAATCACATTTTGGTCATGGAAAATTTCCCAGGAGCTTTGTGTTACAATTTCTGTGCCACGTAATCCTGACTTCCATTTCGAATTTGTGGATCACAGAAGACAGTAGCTCTATAAATTTCGTTACACACTTATTGGCCAAAGAACTTGCCACAAATCATCCAACATAAACAAGATTTATGTAGGATCTTATGCTGGTTAGTTGCTTGGCTATAAGTCATTTTTCACTGTAACATTTCAGCATAGAAAACATAACCAGTGAAGCAGTGAAAATCGTAAGGAAAGGTTTTTAAACTACGGCTTCTCTACTATTACTGAGGTTGAGAAATGTTTATTTTTATGAAAAAAAAAGATTACTTCTTTAAATGCTTTAAAATATCAGCTTGTTTGGGTTGCTATGAAATTAGGAATACTGGATGAAGTACAGATTTCGGAGTGGGATTATCAGAAATAAAGGTTGTGAACTCTCCTTTCTCAGCATGCAAACACATGCCCACCTGTCATCATATCTCTTTGAGCTCATTCATCCCTTATTCTTCCGTGCAAGCTGGCCTTGGTGTCATCTGCAAACTTACTGAGGGAGTGCCCAATCCCCTCATCCAGATCATTGATAAAGATGTTAAACAAGACCGAATATTAGCTCTCCTGAGGGAAGCCCTACCTTATTGTGGGATAAGAAAGGACTGATAGTGAAGGACAAGGCTTTCTTACATCACCTATATTGTGGACCACTGAAGATCACAGAGTCTGTGTGCTAAGGTAGTGTTGAGACGCAGCAAGGTCTGCAGAGCTTCTTATAAAGGAAAATTCTTTGTGAGGAGAAAGGAATTATTAAGCTCCGAATTTGAGTGTGCAGCACTTTATCCTGGGAAAACTACTTAACTGCTGGAGAAGTAGAAGGCATGTGGAAGAGAAGAGCAAAGAAGCACAGAAAGGGAACAGGGTGAGGACATCAAAGTAAGGAATGATCTCTCCCTGATATGGGCCTTTTTCCATACCAAAATGGATCATACATCTTCTCTCCTTGTACACCCTCCACTTGGGGTATGGGCATGGCAGGGAGACTTGTGTGATGCTCTGCAGCCTCCGTGGTGCTCTTAGAGAGAAATGGAGGCATCAGACAAACGTTAATCGCCTTCCCAATGTCAGCAGCTGTGCTGCTTCTGGACCCAATGGACAAGCACTCCAGGGAGGCTGGAAGAAGAACTGTTCAGCCTTCCCACTGGCATTGTACGCCTGATAGAGCGACCCTAGGTGCTGAATAACTAAGGAATCATGTAGTTTACCCATGCTGTATGCCACTGTTGACATTTCAAAGCCATTCAATGTGAGCTGAAGGGTAGCACAAAGCTATTAAAGCCCAGCAAGGTAATGGGATTGGAAGAGACCAGATTTCTGAAGGTTGAGTGGGGAGCTGAGCACTGGGGACAAAAAGGGCAAACCAAAGCATCTATGAGCCATAAACGTATATTTTTCAAGGGTGTAAGAGACATGAAGACAACTCTAGCAAAGATTCCATTTTCCAGTGCATAGAGAGTGAAGAAAGCAAAGGGGTCCTGATTAAAAAGAACATAAGGAAATGTGTGGTGCTGCAGAGAAAAATTGCTTGATTAACATGGTTTAAGTAAGATCAGCATTCAAATCAAGTAGTTTATTAATTTCTTAGCTCCACATTGTTAACCAGCAATCAGTGAACTATGCATCCAGGATGAATATCAGCAATACAACAGATAAACCACAATACCAGATTCTTAAAAATTTTTGACAAACACTTACAAAATTTCTTAACACTCTTCTGTTACTAATCCCACAAAGTTTTAACCTCACCACCACCCTACACATTTACATCACCAGGTCCCCTTTGTCTCCCACCCTGGACATGTGAGTTATAAGCATATATACCCTCTCTGGAAGTGCCCATTCCCCTGTTTATGCACCTGTGCCCAAGACGTGAATGTTCTAGAGTTACGTATATGCTGCTCCCTGCACTTTGCTAATGCACATGCCATGGAGAAAGCCCTCTGTAAGGTCACAGAAGCACACCCCATGCGTGGGTCGCAGCATGCTGCACCCCTGCTGTCAGTCCCCTAACTGGATGTAAGCTCCTCATGGTGTCTGATAGTTAGCCGACTCTGGCTGGCCCAGAAGCAGGCCATGACTTCTGGCAGTACCAAAACTGGTTTTCACAGCTGCTCTATTGCTTTCTTCTCTCTCCAAGGTGTCAAAATTTTTCATGCTTCTTGGACACTTCTTTTCAACTCCTTCTTTTCTCAGGAGTCTCCCTGCAGTTCAGTCGTTACTATTTAAGCCGGCTGATAGCTATCCTAAACTTCCTTAGTGGGAATTTCCCTGTGGCGTTATAATTTTTTTGGGCAAACCTCTTCTCACAGACAGTTTTGGACAGTCTATTCATACACCCCATTTACACTCACATTCCTGCCAGTATCTGTTATCTGAGCCATGTTACCAGGAAGAAACCATGTGCCTTTCCCCACAGAGTAGGAGAGGAGAAAGGTGAGTTCGTTCCTTAGTGAAAGGGTGGAGATGTGCAAATGAGACACAAAAAAGCAATTACTGAAAGTGGATCATGAGTAGAGGCTGAAGCGTTGTTTCCCTCTTTCCTCACAAAGAAGGTGTTTTTCAGGGTCCAGTTTACACACTGTGGAAAATGCTTCAGCTCTTAGGTGAGCACAGAGCCTCGTCTTTTAGTTTTCCCCTCTCTGTTTTCCCACAATCCCTGACATTAAACAGAAAAGTATGAAGAATAACTGCAAAAGACCTTGTTTCTTTAGCAACCACCTAACACAGTCTTCATTAGGTATGAGGCGATTTCTTATTCTCTCTCCTTCAAGATGTAAGCAACCATAAGCTGAAGCCCACAAAAGGTAAAAGGACTGTCCTTATTCATAGCTACCAAGAGGTAAATTTTTGATTAAAATAAAATATTGTTAAGCATTCAAAATGTTCAGTTTTGTTACTGGACAGTAATTTGAAAATATTTTAGTGCAAAAAGTTGCAGAAACAAAATTTTAATAAGAGAATTTAGGGACTATAGAGAATTTAGGGACAAAAAATATGAAAACTTACGCTTCACTAAACTTGTCTTCAATAGTTGTGCATGTCTGTGGAGGAATAGCATTGACCTGTTAGAAAAACTTGGAAAAAAAATGGTCTACTCTACTAAATCTAAAGGAGGACATGTGTTACGAAACAAAAACAGTATGCTATGGTAACAGATGTAAATAATGTGCTACAACTTTCTTACCTGATGTATCACAGACTTTTATAAATAAGAGCATGAACAAATTGTCAGTCTTCTGCAGCATATGGAGGTACTCACTTGCAAAGATCTCTGCAGGGGTCAGAGCTCTCTGACTTGGAGCTGGTGCCTTCTAGTGTTAATATCCATTCCATTTCTGATTAAGTTAATTATATAGTGGAATGCCACAAATCAATATCGTGTTATTATAATGCTGCAGTTAAAACCAACAACACTTTTTTTTTTTTACTGTTATGAATATTTCCATAGGGTCAAAATGCTCCATTCAGTTGATCACGGTACAAGGCACAGATTGAACATTAGCAAAAGTTATGAAGCAAAACTTCTGGTAGGTCAAACTTCTGACAGGTCAGATAAAAACAGGAAATCAAGAGTGCTAAAGAATTTGAACACTTTTCAAAGGATGCTTGAGCTAACTGTAAAGGTTCCTTAAAAGCAATAAATGCAGGAAGCTGGACAGGAAACGGTTGAGCTGCCTGATGACAGAATTATGAAAGGAGCACTCAGAGATTATAATATCACAGCAAAGAAGCTCAGTAAATTATTTGCTTTTTTTCTTTACTGGTGAAGCAGTCTGGGGAGAATTCCACACCTTACGCTCTATTTTTTTTTTTTGTAACAGGCCAGAGGAATCAGATTAGTTTGAAATAAATATGCTGAAAGTATAAGATGGAACAGATATTTGTGTAAGACCTTAGCAAATCATCACGGTTGGATAGTATTCCCCAGGATGGCCCTCATATGTGAAATTGCAGAGCAGCTGGCCAAGAATGTAAACTGTCATCACAAGCAGCAACTGTGTCAGAGTATTGGTGAGCTGCCAGTGTAACTACCAGCCACAGAAAATGTTCTAGAAGGAATTTTACAAACTACATCCTGGTAAGTCTGACTTCTGTATCTGGTTAGAAGATATAGTCTATGGTAAAGAATATGGTAGCGAAATGCATGGATAAACATGGTGTCTGGGAAAGAGGCAGCATGACCAATTTAACAGATAGAAGGGAATCCTGTCTTACTGATCTAGTGGCATTCTTCGAAAGTATCACGGAATGTGGACAAAGAAGAATCACAATATATTTGGATTTTCATAAAGTCTTTGACAAGGTTAGATGCCAAAGGTTATTAAAGACATTAGGGTGTCAAAAGGTTGGAGCATTTATGAAATTAATAGAACAAGGAACAAAGTTTAGCACAGAGCTAAAATTAAGTGTTTAACTAAGTGTATTGCAAACTTGATTTAAGCACCTGAGCTACCTCTGCAGTAAGTGTGGAGAATTAGGCAACAAAGAATTTACATCTGCCGGCATAAAGAAAGAATAAGAAAAAAGGAAACTTGCTGCTATAGAGCAGGAGATAGGGTCTTCACGTGAAAAGGGAGACACAATGAGTTTTTCCCTTTTTTTTCAAGTGGTCATGCATTTAACAGAAGAACACGTTCCGATTAGAGTATTGGAGAAACAATACTGGAGAGAGGAAATATTTTCTAACTGCAGATAGTTCTCATAATATAGTGAGAGTTCACAAAAACTGGCTTCTAACAAGCACTCAACAATAACATTTTAGTCAAAATAAAAACAAAGTTTTTTGCTGGTTTACTTGCATACATGCAAGTCGTTCAGCAGCTTAATGACAGAAATAGAAGGCTACAGAAGAGAAAGAAGAGGATCTTCCTAAACTATTTTCCTACTTTGAGCATTGGTAGTGGTGCTGCATACTATATAAAGGACAAACTATGAATATGTACTGAGCCCACAGGCTTTTTTTTTTTTAACATGTACGACTGTTCACATACAAAATTATCAGGAAAAAAGCCTAAAGTGAAAAATCAAACTGTCATAAGTGCAAGGTGATTTGGACTCTTGCTCTAGAGTATCAGAGGCCTGCTTTTCAGAACACTTAGTGCCTGGTGTATGTTATGACAGCTAGATTTAAGTGTGCTCAACGTGTCTGCAAATCAGAACCCAAGTGCCCTAACTACAGGAGTCAGAAAAAGAAAAATGTGCAGAAATTTGGAGCTGAGTCCAGAAACATGTACAAACTCAGTGTCAGAGGCAGGGATAGAACACATCTCTCCCTGGCAGCCATCAGTTTCAAAGTCTTCCCCTCCCACCTCCCAATATTCCCTGTTTCACCCACTATCTACTATGCAATTTTTTGTAATAATTGACATGGAAATTCTGCAGAAAAAGCTTCCTTTAGTTTTACCAAATGTTTCATTTAGTCTAGAATTCACATTTGAAATGATCCCTTGCTAAAGTACGTCAAGCACAAAGTTAAGAAAACTAAACAATTAAGAAAGAAAAAGGCCTATGTGCAGCAGCTACAGAAGGAAGATCCCACTGCTAGTTTTCAAGGTAGTATGAGAGACAATCAACTCAAAAATCTTCCCAAAGATTGAGTTACTCACTTTGCAAACCTATTCAAATGAGAAATACCTTTGACTGCTTGTATGACTAAAGCTCAGAAATAGACTTCACAGGTATGTCTGTGAAACTAAGTCGGGGAGAATGTTTGGAATTGGAATTCAGAAACTCACACCAAATGGTTCATAAAGCTTACACGTTCATCAGTTCCTTGGTATTCTCCACACTGAACTAGCTCTCTCCAAGACAAGTTTGCTGTGGAAGGTGCTAGATATTAGCAATTTAAGCCTGCCATGTTGCTTGTTTTCAGGATCCAGTTTGGTTCTCTTTCTCTACTAGTAGGACAAGTGTAGTCCACGTTTGTATGGGATTTGAAAGTCTTTTTTAAAAACAGTGTGTTGGAAATGAGATCATGATTTTACAAGGCACCCAAAGATAAAGCCTGACCAAGTGAAATGACAGGTACTTTTCCTTAAGGCACCGTGAAACTCATCTAGGAGTTATTTAGAAGCAACAAACACCAAGAGCTATGCTTTTTGGGCGTGTCTGAAAGTGCAGATAAGGCTTGGCTCTTAATGAGATGTATAGTGCATACACTGAAGAGAGATATTCAAAAGTAGTCTGAGAAAAGACGACACCTTGCTTAAATCTCAGATATCTTAGATTCCGTGCTAATATCAGCAAACATGACGTCTACTGTGTTTCTGTTGCAAGTAGGGTGATACTGCTAGGGTCACTGAAGTAATGTGAGACTGAGAGTTCAGCATTCAGACACTGAGCTACTGTTTCAAAACTTTAATGATCCATAGCAAAACTGTCTTTAGGGGAATGGTATTGTATCTGCCTTTAAAAATCCTCCTCATTTTGCATTGTGTGATAACTTTAAATGCCTCTGTGACCTTAGTGTCCCATGTCACTTCATCGCTGCTTAATACACTGCTTTATGCAAGCTCAGTAAACCAGACATTTTTTTCCTCAGACATTGACTGAGGTGGCTAGCACAAATCATGACAGTATTTTCTAGGTTCATTAGCTTCTTAAAATCCTCATGGCTTCTGCATGAGTAATTATTTAACACAAGCGTAAAGACTTCAATAAATTACTGTTAAGACACAAATACAATCACCACTGTCAGTCATAAAACAGATTTATACAAAATAGCTAAAAAATATAGGGAATAATTGTTTGATTGTTGTCTGGGCTGAATCTGTTATGAATAAAAAATAATCTGACCTTTCTCATGTCACCCGTGAGGAGTCAAACAGCAGAACGAGATGATGCTGTCATTAGGGCACTGTGACCACGTGAGAAATAAATGTTCCATGCAGCACAGACATGCAGGACCTGACATTTTTTCCCAGCACCAATAATTCTCTATCATTTTTGTTTTATGCTTTAACAGCTTCTTAAATGTGTCAGGACTAGACATGCTTATCCTGAGTGAACATTTCTCTGATGAGATGGATGTAAAACATATACAACACACTGACACTTGAAATGTTGCAGATTTCCTAAAGCAACAAAGCTGTTAAAGGTAGGGCAAAGTCGATTAAGTGAGGAGGCATTAAACTTTTAATGATGTCTCATTGATACCCTGCATAATTGTTGCTATATTCAGTGGCTGTCTCCATAAGTGCTCCTTCATTATTCAACAGGCCAAGGCACTTTGTGAATGCCATCAAAATCAATTACAGTTTGGCTACTTTGGGGGGCCAATGAGGCAAAGAATTAACCTCCAACTAATTTCCAAAGTCGTTTACTCACTGATAGCTTAGCACATTTGCTTCCACAGGCACTGTATATTATGGAGCATTTACAAAAATAGAGTACTCAATAAGGTATCGGAAGAAAATCATCTGAACCATAATAGAGAGACTGTTGGGGCAATTGTTAATACACGAACAGTCCAAATAAACACTGCTGATTGAAGATTTTAGAGCAAGAGGCTAGACATGAAAATTAATCTGCCAGATACATATTCATCCGCTCTTTAAAAATCGGCACACGGGTTGGCTTAACTGAAAACATTCATAATTACTTACAAGACATGGTCATCCAACTATCTAATTGAATCTATTACTGTTGAGTGTTGTAACTGGACTAATTGAAATTATAGTATGGAGGGAGACTGTGAATTAGAGAAATACTTAGAAAATGCTTTGTTTCCACTAGGCTTCAAAGGGCTTTCTTAGGCGATCACTTCATTCATCTTAATGCGATCATATTAGAGAAAGGGCAAGATGATAATCCAAAAAGGCAATCTTCTTTTTCCTCCCTGAAGAAGCTGACTATACAATGTGTGGAACATCTATGACATTTAGACAAATGACTTTGTAATACTGTTAGGAAACCTCTTTTCATAAAGTTCTTCTATTAAAAATGCACCTGAAGTCAGGGGTCTACTGCTTTTCTGAAAGAAGAAAAGTATGGAACAAGTGCCTAGGTCTAGACTTGGTAGATTGACTTTATACAAAAAATAAATGCAGCATTAAGACCCTGTATGTGTAGCCTAGACTTTGCAGGAAATGCAAGTTATTCGTTCTCACACACAAGCACACTTTCTGTATTAACTCTGGCAATAATCTTTGTGAAGAGTGTATCTCAGCACTAGTATCTAAGTTGCAAAAACAGACTTTAAGTTTCTCCTCAGCAAGTGAAACAGGATCAGAGAGGAAAATGTCTCAACAAAAATCTATGCAGTCAAAATACACCCACTGTTGTGTGGCCAGTACTGACTGCAGAAAAATTGTCCTTTCATGTCGTGGACAATGTTGTTGCCACAGGCACTAGCCTGAGACTCCTTCTCAGTACTCACAGTCCACTTCATGAAAAAGCTGCAAAGATCCTATAGTGTGTTGTCACTCTCAGAATCACTGTACTGAGGCTCTCTGGTGCTCCCATGATCATCTTGTTGGTGGAGCCATCCTGACTGCCAGACATAACAGAGATCATTTTTGTGTTCAGCACAAATTTTTGTTGGAACACAAACAGATGGCATTTCAAGGATTTCTGAGTGCAGAAGTGGATGCGACCTGGATGTTTCAGACTGAGCACAAATATACCATATTTCAGCAAGTGCAAATCCTTTGTAATGTGCCATGTACAAAATACTGTGCAGTCAGGTCCCCACAAGCAGACAACACTTTGTGACACCTGCAAATCATAGAGGTCTTCAGAAGGAATGGCATGCCCATATGTTCCAGTGCTGCTGATGCACATATCAATCTGTAGTCCATTGAACAAGGTTTAGGAATATTACAATCAAAAATATTATTATTCTGTAATACTGCAATATCTCATTCATCACTATGGGATCTTCATGAACACTAGGTCAGCCTATGTGTGACACTTACATGTTTCAGAACTCCAGTAACTTCCCCTTAGAACAATTTGTCACCTGTGTTAAACTGCATGACACAGGCATCAGCAACATGCTGATGCTATCTACTCTACCTTCCTCCCCTTGCTGTGGTGATGTAGGCAGTACAGAACCTCTGAATGTATTCTCAGCTGCTGCTCAGTGTCCACTGATTTGTTTTTCCACAGGTTGAAATGCTTGTCTCTGTTTCGTTAACACTGGAGCACCTCAGCCTTGATGGCCTGGATGTGCCAGATTTTTCTTCTCTTTTAACTAGTTAATAAAACTTCCCTTGAAAAGAGACTTCTGATTTCTCCTAGTCTTTTTTGCTGTATGTTTCAAACATGGAGAGAAACATTTTTTCAAGAATTTGAAACAGACTTAGTGACGTGGTTTATCTTGTCAGACTCCAGATGCCCACCAAAGCCACAATATCACTCTCCCTCCTTAGCTGGAGAGGGGAGAAAAAATACAATGAAAGGCTCATGGATCAAGATGAGGACAGGGAGAGATCACTCACCATTTACCATCATGGACAAAACAAACTCAGCTTGAGGATATTAATTTCATTTATCACCAATCAAATCAGAGTAGGATAATGAGAAATAAAACCTAATCTTAAAAACATCTTTCCCCCACCCCTCCCTTCTTCCCGGGCTTAACTTTACTTCTGATTTTCTCTATCTCCTCCTCCTGTGTGGCACAGGGGGACAGGGAATGGGATTTGCAGTCAGTTCATCACACATTATCTCTGCTGCTCCTTCCTCCTCACACTCTTCCCCTGTTCCAGCATGGGATCCCTCCCATGGGACACAGTCCTCCGTGAACTTCTCCAACATGAGTCCTTCCTATGGGCTGCAGTTCTTCATGAACTGCTCCAGTGTGGGTCCTTTCCATGGGGTGCAGTCCTTCGGGACCTGGCTTCTCCAGCGCTGGTCCTCCACAGGTCCTGCCAGCAGCCTGCTCCAGCGTGGGCTCTCCACAGGGTCACAGCATCATTTGGGCATCCACCTGCTCCTGTGTGGGGTCCTTCGTGGGCGGCAGGTGGATGTCTGCTCCACCGTGGACCTTCATGGACTGCAGGGGGACAGCCTGCCTCACCATGGTCTTCTCCATGGGCCTCCAGGGAAGCTCTGCTCTGGTGCCTGTAGCACCTCCTCCCCCTCCTTCTTGACTGACCTTGGTGTCTGCAGAGTTGTTTCTGAGTGAGAGTTTCTGAGTGTTTCTGACATCGTCTCACTCCTCTCTCCTGCTGCAATTGCTGTTATGCAGGGTATTTTTCTTTTTTTTTTTTTTTAATTATATTATCACAGAGGTGCTACCATCACCGCTGATGGGCTTGGCTTTGGGCAGCAGCAGGTCTGTCTTGGAGCCAGCTGGTGTTGGCTTTATTGTTCGCAGGGGAAGCTTCTAGCAGCTTCTCACAGAAGCCATCCCTGTAGCCTTCCTGCTACCAAAACCTTGCCATGCAAACCCCATACACATAGTTTTTCATATGGGCCAATTTGTAAAGTGTCTAAAACCTACACATGTGAGATTTCCAAGTGATTATCACTTCTTCAAAGGCCTGTTAGTGATGGAGTGTGGTACCTAAAAGTTAAAGAGGGTAAGTGCCCTTCAGGCCTCCCAATACGTGCCCTGAGGGTTAGCTCCATGTACTCTCTCCCTTAGCTCTGAAAATTCTAGGGCTAGATTGAAAGCCTGCCTCCATATTTCTCTTTCACCATCAACCACATGAAGAATTATGACTTTCTCATCTCTCTTTTCTTCACCTGAGTCTATATACTTGTATGTGAACGAGAAAAAATCCGCTTCATTCAAATGAAGTTCAGTTTTACCCACTGCCCCACGTGCTAGAAACTCGAGTGCAGAAGAAGGAACTTCCAACCTAAAGGCTTTTCCAAAGAAAAGAAAGTTTTGACATAAATGTAAGAGCAAAATAACCTGCAGTTGGCAAATGATAATATATTTGTTGTCAAGTATGAAAAATCTGTAATCTGCTACTAAAAGGGCAGTTGATAAAGAAGTCCTGAAAGGAAACCTATAACCAGCTCTCTGGGAATTGCCTTTTCAAGGGGGATAGGAAAAGAGATTTTAATTTTTTTCCTATACTAATAGGCTGTTCCTAATTTACAAGACCTTATTGGGTTTCTTATAGCTCATACCTGGACTGTACTTCAGGGGAGTGTTCAGATAAGTCACAGTCATTGACTGGTGGAGAGAGACCTTTCTCCTTTTCTAGAGATATGAATTTTTTCATTCAAAAACCCTAATCTAAAAACTTTTTCCCAGCTAGATTTTAGGCAAAAAGATTGAGAAAGACAAAGAACAGAACAAATCTTGTTCTATCTTTACACTTTAAAACACACAAAATAAGAGATACTGCTCTGTTACCTCATGAAAAGTTTGCAAAATGACACAAACCAAACTCAGATCTGTTAGGCATCCCAGTACCTCAGTTCAGAGCCTCATAATCAAACTATGGACTTGCTTGTATTCGAGTGTGAGCCTGATTAAATTTTTTTTTAAGCATAAAACCATCACAAACCTTCTAATTAAAAAAAAAAAAAGCCTCAAAAAGAATATAAAAGCATAGACTTGTGTCCATAAGTAGTGACCGGTTGTAAGAGACAGTGTAAATCTACTTAGTTGAATACCTAGGTGCATCACCATTTTCTCCTCCACTCTTATTGTATTATTTTGTCCTGGATGTAGGCAGGTCTGGCCCTGCAGATTATCTCCTAGCACAGTTTTTGTTGCCATGTTTGTCTGGCTGGGCTTGAAGTCCTAGAGATCAAGGGATTTAGGGACATAGGTGGCGAGTTCAATGCTAAAAACTATGTCCTACAGCCATTTGGAATAATTACTGGTGGACATGGGGACTCCAAGTGAAGATATTCCCAACGCAGCTCATTCAAAGCTTCATTTCTGTTACAGAAAAGCAGTGTAAATCTTTACAGACTCAAAGTTACATCTCCTCTTGATGTCCCAAGGCCACACCTGTCATTTATCAGTGTGGGCAATTAGGAAGTTTGGCACTTCAATGGAACACATTTCTTGGAAACAGTCTCTGGATTGAATCATCATGTAGCCAAAAAAGAAACTTAAACATTTAGTTTGGATTAGCTGATTCACAGATTACGTTCATAAGAAAATTTCTTCTCCACAGATATCATCTTACTGGAAGCGTGCTGTGAAGTACACATTTGGCCATGTATCACTTTTACAATAGGCAGAGATGGCAAAACAAATAAACAGGCTTATTACAAACAGTAAATAGAAAATGAATTGTGTTGCGGACAAACAAAACTCTTTTTTAATGAGGAAATCTTTCATATTTGTTTTCTTTGAAAACAAGGTATGCCAGTATTTGCAAGGTCTGCAGCCATGTTACGTGGATAGCAAGTGTATATACAAATAAAGACTTAGAGACAGACTTGGTCTAATAGGCTATGCTATCTAAACAAGCAGGACAAAGGACAGAAGAATAATCATGATCTGACTGGGCTTACTTGAATCTCCATGCTTCTGACTATGCGAAGAATTTTATCCAGAAGACAGAAAAGTATTGTCTAACCATAGTAAAAATTTCTGACTTCAGTTTCAGCAGAAGACTTATGGAACTGGAACCTTTTAAGTAAAAAGCCACAAAAAACTTTCACTGCTGAACGGAAAACCTTTGCATAATTTAGAATTGGGTTATTTGTTCTTTGCTTTGTACAGCTGAGACAGAAATCTTGACAGTGCTTCTATGAGGAACTGAGCATCTGTATGTCCTCCAGAGGCATTTGAAGGGCATGGCAAAGATTTGCCTCAAAGGAATGAAACGGAGTTTTTAACAGCAGTTTCAGCTAGGAGATGAACAACCTTTATTTTCATTGCATTCACTTAAAGGTGAAGGCACTCTCTTCTTACATCAATGAACATAAATTTAATACTGCAAGAAAATAAACTAGATATGGAAATATGTCTGTCTTTGGCTTTAAAACACTTGGTCCAGATTCACAGAAGCATTTGATGTGCTTGAAGTAAGACATGATAGAATTTACATTGAGAGAGATATATATTAATAATATGCAGTCTTTTATATTTATATTTAATATTTACATTTATATTTACTTATGTAAAATAACTTATTTTATAATTATATGTTATAAATTCTATGATTGTATATTATAATATTATATATGTAAAAAAATATCATCAGTAGGAGAACACGGGATCAGAGAAAGAGAAAGACTGTATAATTCCTTAATAAGGGCAGCCAGCTCTGAGAAAAGTCCCTGCATCTAGGCTTGCTAAGGCATTTTGTATTAAACTTTTATTGAACAGCATTCATAAACAAGGCAATGACTGTTCTCTCACAGATCAGTGCCCTCATCACTCATGTACAGACTCGGTTTCGTTTTCTTTATTTCTGTGAAGTCTGAATGTTTAGCTTCATCCTTTAAGCTTAGAGGAGGATGGACGTTATCTTTGTCTCTAGCATAGTAGATCAGATTCTTTTTTTCCTGTCTTTTTGGGAGGCGGAATTGAGTTTTATATACTTCAAAATCTTTCCCTAAGTGGATGACTTATGTGCCTAAGCCCAGGAAATGCTTTAGGCTAAGAATCCCAATCTCAGAGAAGTTTGCAAAACAGAGAGAAGCAGACCTGTAAAAATATGTGTCTGTCTATCGGTTACCTTCTTACCCCACTTGTTTGTGCCTGTGAATCCCAGTTCTACATGTCCAGCTCTCCCCTTGAACAACATCAGGATCTTAGGAGATCACCTTGCAATGAGGGGCAAATTCTGCTCCTGAAGCTGACAGACTATAATTTATCTTTGGGAACAACCAGCATGACCACACTTAAGTGCTTTTGTGGAGCTAAACCTGTACCACTGTATGCTGAAAAATGAGAAATTTTATTGGTAATTCTACTGGAAGTCCATAAGTGAAACAAAATCACTTGCAGCTATGCAGAATGCTTTTGGGAGAAAAAAGATACAATCTGGTGATTTAATTTGGCATATCTCATGAAAGCATTCCAAAGTGTGTCAATACTCTTTTTCACAAAGGCAGGATGAAGGCTTGTTAATTGAACTCAGTATATTTAGTTTATCCAAGAGCAGCTTAAAAGGTGACTTCATTGTGCTATTTAAGTAACTGTATAGGAAAGACATTTCTGATGGTAGATGCCTTTTTAATCTAATAGAGAAAGGTGTAATGAGATCCACTGGTTAGTAGGCGAGGCTAGACAAATCTGAATAAGGAATAAAGCAGAAATTTTAATAGTGAAAGTAATTAATCACCAGAAAAGCTCATCAAATGATGAGGTGGGTTCTTCATCATTTGAAGAACTAAGATCGGATAACTGTCTTAAATATATGGTGTAAGTCAAACAGAGATTATTAATATAGGAATTGTCCAGTGCAGTTGTTTGCCCTGTGTCATTTAAGAGGTCAGACCAGATCATCATTGTGATACCTTTTATCCTTAAAATATATGAATCAGTAGAGTAAGAAGTAAAATTCAAGGCTCCTTACTTACCTGGAGTTACCTCAACTGCTTCTTCCAAGTACCCTGATTTGATGACTAAGCCTGATTTTCCTCAGTGACCTATCAACCGCTGCTGCCTCACTACCAGGCAGACTAAAAGCCCCAGGCTCCTTTCTGTGTATCTCTTTAGATCTCTAACTCCATACGCACACTATTTACATGACCTGAAGACAGCAGCCAGGACAGAAATTATTGCCCAAATTCAAGAAATGGATATCTGACAGAGCAGGAGGCTTTTTGGAAGTGCAGATATAAAGGTACTGAACCTTGTCCATGCACAGGCTTAGGGAAGTATTTTGACAGATACTTACCACCTCTGGATATTCCAATTCATATAAAAATATTCAGGCTTACATTATTTTTAAATAAAAGCTGAAGTATCTGACAACTCCAATTTTTTTTGCCCATTCAAAATGAAGACAAAATATACAGGCAATGATGACAGTCCACCTGTGGGCAGGAACAAAAGCACAGACGACCTTATCAGTACATCTCCAAAATCAGCACATCTTCTTCATTTAGACAATCTACAGGCAAGCTGAAAATATCCTGAGCTCTGCAGAAGATGTAGCGGTTGCTGTATCAACCAGAAAGGGATATTACTGATAAGATACATTAATATTAGGCGGTGTGATACGGCTTCTGGAAATAACCATTGCTTATTTTTTTAACCCAGAAAAAGCCAGATTAATTCTTCCAGCCACACTCCAAAACTGACAAAAAAAATCATACTTGAAGTATGTTATTCCTTTCCCATTTGAAAATACTGAATCCAAGGATTTATGTGAAGAGAAATTTGAGGGGATAAGAATAAAGGAACAACGAAGTTGGAAAAAAGACAGCGATTCCTACATTAGCAAGGTATATAACATAGGTTCCCGCAAGGTATCTCGGTGAGGGTCTAACCTGAATTCTCCTTGTGGTTGTCAGCAGCTGTTAGATCTGTTCATTCCAGGGTACCGGCTTTCTTTTCTTTTTAGCTTAAATTAGTATTTTGAGATGAGCCACCCTATCTACGCTTCTAGCTGTGCTGTTTCAGGAGCAAGAAGAGAGTTGGATATGTGCAACTCTAGCATTTCAGGTCTCTTCACCAGCACTGCACTTTCTCATTCATACAGTCCATCACCTGCCACCATACCATTCATCCCCGCTTATTGTTTTCTTGCTGCTGGCACTTTCAGAAAGACATCGACACTACGTGAAATGTACAACAGGGAATAAACGGGCTGCTCAGAAACACAGACAAAATATTGTATCACCGTAAGTTCGAAACTGAACTACCATTTAACACAGACCTACAGGCTACGGTGTAACTGAAATGCCCATGAGGCCCTGAGCTCTCTCCACTTTTCACCTGCACATGACGGCCAGTTTGGTCCATTATGGCACCTGGCCGTTTGGGGTCCTCATGCTGCTCAGAGCTAATCCCGTTCTTCTTCAAGAGCACAGGCTGCCTAAGAGTTTTTCTAGGCTACAGGGTTTACACTCAAACATGTTATTTCATTAAAAGGGTCAAAGAACTGTAGAACTGTACATTGCAATGTATCACTGAACCGTTTTACAGTGTCATATGGGCAAGCAGGACTTTTTAAGTAAGGTGTCCTACTGCTACAAGAAAAATCATGACATTCTTAATTTCTGCACAGAAACAACGCAATTTAGTTCTAAATTGTAATTTCTCTTGCTCTGTAGAAGTGTCGTTCCTACATGATTATGCTTCCTGTGTGTTTATAGACGAGCTTTTTCCTTTGCTGACACGCAGGTAGCTTTTGTGCCTCTTGATAGGGAAATAATAAGAATGTGAAATATTTTTTGTTACTTGTTGCAAATCATCTCTACAACAACTATTTATTAAAATCCAGTTAAAGAAGAAACCATTAATGCTAACACACGTTTAGAACCCATCCTGATTCTCACATCCAAGGTAAGTGATATCACTGATCATTTGACAAACAAATACACATTCTCTGGTTTTTGTTTTTACAAAGTTTATTTGATATGTAACATAAGTGCATAAGTGAAACACAAAAAAACCCACAGAATCCCACAAGGCTGCTTGAAAAGAAGAAGTCTCTAATGTAACAAACAGCAGAGACATCAATTTCATTATGTGAAAACTCTCTGCTGCATTTTGAAATTGATTTGAAGGATACCAGGATCTGCAGCCTGGCTTTTATGTCATCAAACCATTTTCTACAGCTAGGATGCTTTCCTTGGATAGTACATGTGCATCACACAATGAGTAGACAGCCCTGGGTGCCTTGAATATAGTCACTGATGATGATGAGTTTCCTCCATAACACAGCTTTTTAGGGGACTGATAGGACCATTTTTCTAAAAGAATCTTTTATACTAGCTAATTGGAGAAATTACATTCTTTTGCTTTAGGAACTAAAGGTAGCTATTTTGCACCTAAAAGGTAAGTAGTTTTTTTCTGACATCCTTGAGTACTGTTACTGACGAATAAAACTATTTGCTGCCAGATTATATTGTATGAATCTGTTCATTATTGCTATTATTTTGTCAGATTTATAGCGGCAGGAGTCAAGAACAGGATCTAACATTTATTACGCTTTCAATGTTTTTCTAGTTTCTTCTTTTCCAATTAAAAACAATCGCAACTGAAAAAGTTTAATTAATGATTTATCCAAAGCACCACATCATAGTGATATTTTCAGCACAGTAGCACCTGGTTTTGAAACTTTATTAAATGTGAAAATAGCTTTAACTGAATAAGGGGAAATAAGGGGACATGAAAATATTTATAAAGATAACAAAATATGTTACAGAAAGCAAGTCATAGCTCAGGATATTTGTATTATAACAAAGCAATAACTTCTAGATGAGTACAGTTGCTAAAGTAAAGGCATGAAGGTAAATTTAAAATGTTCAGATTCTCACCTTATAGCTTTCTTTTTCACTTTCAAGACAATCTGCCAAGTATTGGTGTAATTTTTTTATCAGCCATCACTCTGAGTATGGCAGACAGCCAGAGAAGCACTCAATAGTATTTCCTGTTCACCTGCTCATCCCTTTGCAAAGTGAAGAGCTGATATACATAAAACTAGAAAATTAATCATCCACAGAACCTGTTTCCTCAGAATTTGACTGTCACTCTACAGGTCCAAATGGTAAACAAAAATATTTTTGGGACTGCCATGTTTTGGATGTTTTCTATTTGTAGCTTTGAAATTAACAATCTCTCTCTCTTCTGCTGCCTTTGCACTCACATTACATTAATGCCTCTTAAGAAATTAACTTCCCTTTTTAGGGATAATTTAGTTCACAACAATCTTTTATACTGAGCAACACAGATTCTTACCTTAGACATAATTCTTACCTTAATTAGTAGTATTTCTAAGGTACTATTCTTTCAAAAACAGTATTTACAATACCTGGGGTTATATGCGAATTGCTGTAATAACACTGCAAATACTGATGAATAGTGTCTGCTGGATCATTAGAACTACCTAATGATAATTAATCATTGTTGTGGATATTCATTGCAGTAATACGTATGGTACTGTCTTGAAACAAAGCTTGATTTCCAATGAACATTAGAAATCTTGCATAAAAAGATTTATGTAGGTATCTTTTTGGATTAAACTGTTTAATATTTGAAGTTATTAATTCATTTTTCTTGTAGTTTTTCTGTTTATACTTATTAATGTTTCATATACAGCTGATAAAAATTTCCATTTTTTACATTACCATCGTTCAGCTAGCAAAAAGGTGCTATTCTAACAACAAATTCATCATGTGTAGTCATCTGGCTGTGTTTCATCACTACAGTGATTTTGTACTGAATGTGCTCTTGAGGGAGAAGTGAGCTTCTACAGCATTTCTACAGACCTTGACCAAGGCACTTCATTTCTCCTTTTCTCAGTTTCCTTTCTGTAAAGTACTCATGGTAGTACTTCTTTTCAGTCTGCTGGAGCTCTGTGAAGAAATATTTACATTCACAGTTCTTACTGCTATCATGCCCAGCATGAGCAGGGCTTTGTTTTGAATGAATCCTCAAAGGGCCGCTGGAATAAGTGAACAATAATATCTCTGCATGTAGATAAATACAGACAAGTAGCATAAAAATACATAGCTGTTCAATTGTAAAATACACCCTGGGATGAATTCAGGACATTATTGAGGAAAACTACTTATAGGTTCCTACTTCCTTTGTATTTGCCCCACCTTTTGAACTTCTTCATTAGTCATGGTCAGCAGGTGGAAACACCTCCACAGTGTGCCATATCTACTCCACTGATCCTGTCATTTGTCCTCGGTGGACTCTGTGCCAAAACCACCACCTCACAGATGAAAGGAAGCCTAGTGCATGCATTACTAAAAAAGGAAAGTGTCTAGAAGAGAAAAAGACTGTTCATGTACCTGGAAAGAGCTGTTGGATGGGGAAGGTTATCCAGGGGTGAGGCAGGAGAGAGGCTTAAATGAGTTTCTTTCAAGGGGAAGATTCTGAAACAGGTTCTTCCTTTTTTGTGATTCATTCACTAGAGGCTTACGTCTTGGAGATAGGTAAGAGCACACTGTTCTGAATTGTAGAGGATGAACAAGCATTTGTTTGAGACTAGGGTTAAACCTTTCACTTCGTTTCCAATTTCCATTTTCCAGTTTCAGCTGTTTTAGAGATAGGCTATCCTACCAGTGAACATTGAATTGAAGATATGATTCCCATTTACAGCATGTTCCTTCTGGACATTGGTTTGATAATTTACCTCACTGTCAAATTTTTTGTACGCATTCCAATTTCCATAATATATAATTCTTTCCCTTGAATAATGATAATATTGCCTGAATATAAACTGGCTTTAGACTAGTGATTACAGGGAGAGATGTCCGTTTACGCTTTTTCGCACCACGTATTATTAACTTCTTTTAGTTTCACTTCATTTATGTGGCAAACCATGATGTACTGTAACTTTGTCACCTAAGTGGATGTAAAATTTTTGATGATTAAAAAAACCCTAGGTATTTATAGGGCATAATTTTGCATTTGTTTGTGTATGTTTTAACAAGTGGTGCCACTGTTGATGACAAGAAAAAGAACATAAAGGCTCAAGATCCACTCCCAGTGCTCTTTGCCTATCAGGCAAATATGTACTTGTTTTTTCTGAAAAAATGTCTCTGATTGTGATTAGTGTTCTTTTTTTGAAAATTTTAAAGCCTATGCAAAATCAATTAAAAGGAAATGTTCATCTCTTCCTACAGAAAGATGAGTATAGTTAACATTTTTAGTAGCTTCCATTAAGTGTCACTATAAGTCCTAAAGAAAATAAAAAAAAATTGTGTTGTTTGATTTAACCTTCAAGGCACTATAATTCTTAAATTACCAGGAGTTCACAAGTACTATGCCTTATGAAACTACATTTTTATATAAAAAGCTTCTGTAAAAATAAAACAAAAGCCCTTCAAGTAGCATTCTGGTATTCTGAGGGACAAGAAACATTTTGACGTAAGGGAATTCACTCACTCTGTACATTTAAGACAATTACAGATTGTAAGAGTTTATTGCTTCCTGCAGAGATTGTACCTGCTGTTTCAGTTCAATCAAAAAAATTATCCAGAATGGTAGAGATACCAAGAAAAAGTCCAAGAACCAGACATTTCTGGTGTTTTCCAGAACAATAAGGAAGAATGAAGAAATGTGTAAGTAAATGTTATTCCAAGAAAAAACACCAAATTACTCGGGGTGACCTGCACTTCAGCACATAACTAACGTGCCATCAACGTTTAAAGGTTTTTATTGATTATCCTATGTAAAAGCAGAACAGATAACTTCACCTACATGCATCAAGTTGCCATAGCACAGCCTACAAAATCTGTGGGTACATTAACAAATTATCTTAATATTTTCATTTTTTCTTGGTCTATTTTAATGTACCACAAGAACATATGTGCAATTCTGAAGGCATAGATGTAACAATTATGTCTTTGTGGCATGTGCCCACTTCCTCAATTTACTACGTAGCTGGTGAATATTGTGGAATTGTATGTGGGAAGCTGAGATATTTCATATTTCTTTCCAGTCTGGAAAGCCCTCTACTTCTGGAAAATAAGGAAGCCATCCAAACAGCTGAATAGATTGAGTGCTGAGGTGGAATATCAAGGAAGGAAGAAAAGGTAAGAATATGTGTACATCTTTCTGACTCTATGCAGATAATCATATATCTTCTCCATCTTCGTCTTGTTCCAGATCAAATCTGTTGACCTTTCCAAATGCCTGTATCAATACAATTTCCTAGGTGGATTCAGCTCATCTAAATTAATCTGTCTAAAATTAAGCATCTAGTCTAAGGTGGTCCTGTGGATGACAAAAGATGTTCTTCATCTCATACAACATACATTTATGTCAAGTCGCATTGCATTTTAAACACGCGATTAACTGCATTCGAGAGATGGATTCCCAAGAGTATGGAATGGTTGCATATCACCTTTTCAGCTTATTCCTGTCAAATGTCTGTACAACTATTGCTTAATATTCAGGTCTTTTTAAGTCATCAATTTTTACTTCTCTTAAGTGGTTTGCTTTATGCAGCTGAAAAGCTCCCCAGAAGCTGGCTTTGGTGAAAACACAGAACTTTTACTGAAAATACTTCTAGCAGATGTAATAACTTGCAACCAAAAATTACAAGGAAAAAGAACTTTTCCAGTTTTTTAGAGATAATGTGAACTTATTCCTAGCCTCCTCCAGTAACTGCCTTATTTATTTACTGTCAGTCTTTTAAATTGTGCTAGATACCCTTTCAAAAGGTTCTCATGCAATTCCAATTTAAATGTAGGATAAGGTATAATAAATATGAGTGCCAAATAATAAATCGTGAAGTTCAGGAAGAAGGAAGGAGGCTATTATTACTGGAGGTGGCTGTGCATACATCTGATTTGTTAAAATACATTGCTACAGCAGAAATCACTAGTGGCAATGTCACATATGCTCTTACAGGCTTTTCCATTAGGATGCAAGCAAGTGTTCAGCCTCTGAAGAAATGCTATATGGTTGCTACTATTGTGCAGTTGTATTTGAAAAGTACCCAAGTTTGCTTTTTTTCCACTTTAATCTCTGTGTTTGGTAGTGAGAAACAAACATGATTTGTCAGCTCAGATTTCTGGACAAAGACAAGCTTGAATGCTTTTTGGAGCTGGCTTCATTCCATACAGGTGGAGGGCATTAGGGAAGCAAGCACACTTTCAACATACCTGGGCAAACTTCTGTTCAGCTGGATAAACTGACCTGTAACAATTCTGCTATTGCATTGCAAAGGACCAGTTTGGGTACCAGAAACAAGACACAGTTTTGAAAAAAAATGGCATTATGTATCTCTTTATCTCTCAATATTTCATTTGCCTATAAATGAGATCAGATTGCTCGCAGCTGGCTAAGGCATAGCCAGAAGCACTACATTACTGCACAATCACCCTCACTATGCTCCCTAGAGTAAACAGAAAGTGGAGTAGCTCCAGAGAGTGAATCACGTCACTGATGGTCTCTCAAAGTGTTTTTCTCTGCTCTTTGGCTATACAGAGATTTTATCAAGAGGCAGCTCCTAACTGAAGCATGTCATATAGATACACAAGGGTAGTTCTAGGCTACAGTACTCACATTTGGGCAGAAGTGTATATATTTGAAAATTATTTCATTTTCAATTCAGTTTTGATTACAGAATCACCTTTTTAGGGATAAACAGAACAAAGGTTGGGAGATTCCAGGGAGAAGAAGGAATGCAAGATTGTTGTTGCAGTAAAGACTGCGGATCAGAGAGAAAGCAAAAAGCTGAAGTAGACTGAAGCCCATGAAGAAACATAAGAAGCAGAAGTAAACCACTGCAGTGAGCCTGCCGGTGTTCTGTGTTTGAGCTCTTCCTTTGCTCTAAGCAGTAATGATTATAGCTTTACTTTGGTCTCTGACTTTTTCAAAGGCTACAAGAGAACAGGCAGGAAAAAAAGAAGTTCAAAATGAGAAGCATATGCATGTGAGAGCTCACGAGGAAGGATAGAACACTGAAGCACTAGTAGAAGAATAATTACTATATTTTGAATATGAAGAAGCAATAAACAGAAGCAAATAAGTTCCAGAACACAATAACCCAACTCTCAGCTTCCTCCTAGAGGGAAGATGGATGATTGTATCTCTTGGCTGCTCTAACTATAAGTCTTCTGCCGCCAATACACTTCCAGGGCCATGCTGGTTGGCATCTTGGAGAACATCTTTTACATGTATACATGTTTACATGACAGCTACTGCTCGCCAGCAGATTTTCTACTGCCAAGGGATTGGATTTGGGTCCTGTGACAGCAGAAACCACACTAGTGCAAAGCCTGAGTGAATGTGAGCTCCTTAGAGATGAAAAGGCAGAGAATTCTGTTATCTAGACATGATAACATGTGTAAGACAACAGGGACATCTGAATCTAGTTCCTTCTTCTGCAACCATGCTGATGAATAATCCTGTGTGGGTCATTTCCCTGTTCCTTTTGTTATGCAGTTTGCGTTCACTTCAGTTGTAAAATTAAACAATTAATCTATTGTGTGGTCCTGCCTGATGTTAAGGCCATGTAACCTGATGACTAATACTCAGGTCCCATCAGCTTGGGAATTTAGGATACCACTGGCTTTATGAGATCAATCTGTAAATTATTGTATGTCTACTGACTGAACGTCCACTTAATGATATACTGAAGTAGTAAGTTAGGTCTTTCCCTAACTGCCTCAAAATGAGACATAAGAAACTTCTCTCATTTGGAACAAATTAATGTTATGTTTACTTTCTGTAGACCAATGCAGTGACTTTGGCAGCACATTATTTGCAAGGTGTGTTTCTGTAATTGTAATGATGTGAAGATAGGAAATGAGCAGAGATGTTTAAAGGACTGATACAATGTTGTGGCCTAGAGGTATTCCACTGGGAGATAGTATTTACATCATGTCTTAAAGCCTATATATTTCTATACAACATCTGAGATTCTTAATTTATATTTAAAGCAGCCATGTTTCTGAGTGGTGGAACAAATTTTATTCTTGCTAGTGGAATATGAAAAAAGTAAGAACAGATAGTCTGTTTAGTTTTGGTCAGAAGATGCCTAAGAAGAAATGGAGGTAGGTACATCACAAACAATGGAAACTATGACAGCACTGTAATTATTTCTAAAGTGCTAATCAAATGACTACTATGAGCATTTTACCTTTATTTAGAAATACATGAATTTAAGGTATATGATGGTTGATATTTTATATAAGCAGTCCTGTGAAAAAAGATGTGTCTATACTTCAAAATTAATGAGAAAACAGTGTAGCATTTCTATTTAGTGCTATAATTAGGTAGATGTCTGAGATTATTTCAACTTGTCAGAAAAAGACCAATTTGCTTTCTGAGTTGTGAAATTAAGGAATATTTTAACATGTGAAAGACACAAATTACCTTAGGAGGATTCCAAAATAATTGACTTTTCTGTGGTTGCTATTTTGCGTTTTAGATCTCCACTTAGTGATTTAAAGAATTCTGAATGAGCTTGTCATGGTGTTAAACAACAAGCACCAAAGTTCATATTCTGCTGCAACTTCCAATTGTTCTCTGGCTGTTGTTGCTCTAGCACTCTGAAAATCTCACTAAAATAGCTGAAGTTTTTCATGTTTGTTTTTTTCTCCTCTGTGACCTATTTGGAAGGTTATAGGAAAAAACTGATTAAAAAATAAAGACCTTAAAGTTTAAAACTTGGAACTTACTTCCTTCTACTTGAAAATTTTAAGGTGGCTTGTCTCATGATGTGCTAGTTCCTTACAGTATGCACAACAATAGCAACAAAAACCCCACCAAAACTAAAACATGGCAGAGATTTACTGCAAAGATTTCAGATATTTCAGAAAAACTGTGGGGGGTGTCTATGTGTCTGAATGCATGGACAAATACTATCAAATCTATTAATAAATATATTCCGTATCCACACTGTTCTAAAAGTGTACTTCTTACAGGTAGCAGCAGCCTTTGCTTCAGAATGTTAAGAGCAGCAAACTTGACAGTGGCAGCTACCTAGCTGAGGATGATAATATTTCTAGTTGTACGTACCCACATCTAATTGCACTGTTATTGCAAACTGGTGCAGAAATACATTATTTTACCAGCAGATTCTACTTTTCAGGCATTCCACCTGTTCTCTTGCAGACTTCTAGGCTTCAGCCCTACTGTACCGTCCCATTGCTTACGTCTGGCTTGCTGCCAGACACAAATAATTCTTCTGATTACAAGAACAAAAGCTTGACTTAAAGGGCTAAATTCTTCTTTGGCTCTTGCTGTGTGCAATTACCCTTGGCTGCAAATATTAAGCCAGCATATGTTTTCTTCTGTTAAAATGGTATTAGATGCAGGAAAAATTCTTCATATAAACTTTGAAGTTATAATGCAGATTTAGCAATACCAAAACAATAGTTTTAAACAATTGGTTTAAAAATAGATCAGATTTTATTCAATAAGAAATAGAGATTAAAAAAGCAAAAAAGCAATAGTAATAATAATAATAAAATAGTAATGCTCCTCTCAAATAAAACAAATTATTTTTATACAATGTAATTTGGTATCTATTTTGACCTTATGCTAAAACTTTTATTTTTAACAAGTTTCATTTGAAACTTTTTTCTTTTTTTATCACCTGTTTCTCTGCTTCTTTTCTGTCCAAAATTGAACCATTGGCATAAATTCACAGAAATTTGGTTTTGCTTAGCTTTTCCTATATGTGTTACTGAATAATCAGTAGAACAGTCTGAGATAAACTTTTGCATGTCAAGGAATTTGTAATCTGAGAGTGAGAGATCTGGTACTGTATACTGAAGTGGTTTGTGTTTTTATTTATTTTAAAAAAAGATAGTAAGCTGATACAGTGCTATCAGACCACGTGAAAGATTTGCTCAGACAAGAAGTCTTGCTTATGGAGGCAGCTGTTGCCACCAAATCACTCTTTTTTCAGTGGAGAAATCATTCAGGAAATAAAATTTAATGTTCTCCAAGCACATGTGTTTCAGATGATGCCTAGTGAGTTAGGCCAGTATTCGAGCAGCTGTAACACCATTAACATTTGCAACAGGAGCTTTAGTGGAACATGATGTGCTCTGGTGATACTCCATGCAGCAAGCAAAGTGGCAGTTCAGGATATGAATATATTGTGCTAAATTTCATCTTTTTACCCCTTTCTTCACTGTTCAGAGAACAGACAGCTTGGACCCCAGCTACAGTAAAGAGGCATTTGGTCTCTGTCCTTGGCAGCTGACAACTGCACTGCAGTGGTGAGGACGTCTTTGAGATCACATCGGAAGAAACATGTACCTGAATCAAAGTGCATCTAAGTAGAAGTGATCTATCTGAATAAAAAAACTAAAGGTTACAAAGAGAGAAGAGTCCTTTTTCTAGGGTAAGTGAGACATATCACTTAAAATTCAAGGTGGTAGATTTAATAAAATTGTTTTCTAAGTTTCTTGACAAAGACCATAAACTTACTAACTAGTATGCTGTGCTGAGCTTCACGAAGTTCACAGGATCAGCCTAGGGAGGCACATTTTCTTGATGGTTTCCAAAGCAGGTTTTAATGTTCTTACAGATGATAGACACTAATAGCTATGAAAAAAAAGAAACTGCTACAGTTTACAAATCAGTAAAACACTCTACTCTGCCCCAAGAAACTGGGGCCTATATGAGCAACGAAGTAAAGATTCAAGAGCTTCATGTGAATTTTTCAAAATTAGAGTGCAAAGTTCATTTCATAGACACAACTACAACTAAATGTGTTTCTCTTTAGAGTTTCCTGCTTGCAGCCAAGGTCATGTCTACTACCTGTTACTGTTATTCTTCTGGTATTCTATGTTTACATTCTTGTGGGAAATCATTTTCAGAAATACGACCTATAGTAATCAATGCCATCTGATTTGACGTCTCTTACAATGTAAGTTAGTTAATGTTATTGTGATGCTTGGAATGGATTGGAAACTACTTGGATGACTGGAAGCTACGTTAAATTCAGTTGGAGTTATATAGGCTATTAATCAGCACTTGGTGATCGCTAGGACTGAAGTTCTTCTCAGTGATTAGTTTTGAAAAATGTTATGCTCCTACAAATAGAAGAGATTTCACTATTAAACTAGCCTTGATAATATTGTTACGTTTTTGTTATTGCTATTATTTTTTCCAATATTATTTCAAGATTCCTATTAGGCAAATAACATAAGGATATTTTATTCATGGTTCTGAGCCAAATTCTGCCTTTTGACTTTTGTGAAGGGTCCCACCAAATTTTATTTGGTTTGCGTACCTGCAGTTAAAAGTAGAGTGCAGGATTTTATGGGTTGTGAATTCATAATTCTATTTTCTAGTTTTTAATGTTCCAAATTGTCTTATCTGGAGACAACCGAAACAGTGAACTGCAGCTAGAACTTTAATGAGCTTGGAACCTCTTTGTTGCAGTGTAGCATGTTTTAAGATAATTTTGAAATATTGTTGTTGTCTTCAGAAGTTTTACAAACTACTAAAGTATCTGGTAGATTAGTTTCTTTAGCACATCTACAATTATATTTCATGGTCTTACAATAGAATCCTGAAGTGTCTACAGAAGCAATGTGCCCCTCTTTCTGTCTTAGTGCAATAAAAGTCAATAGCTCATGACACAGTCTTCCAACACTTAATTTTTTCTTGTTTTATGGATTGAATCAAATGTATGTTTCACTTCTGCAAATAGACAAGTTAAATGTAGAAGCTAATAAATAATTAAAAGAAATGAAAAAATTTACTTCAAGTGTTGGCTTCTGGGTGTCCAACCTGAAGACTACGTTTCAAGAGTTCGAGTTCAACCTTGTCTTTATGTGCACACATCTAAAGTTATCTCAGAATAAACATTCAGATTCTGGAACACAAACCTCTATGGATTATTTTAGAAAATGTGGTTCTGAGATTTCAAAACACACTAAAATATTATTTTTTTTTGTTGTGCACTCTATTTTTGTAGAGTGACCTCTTGAGTGTGTAACAAATTTCATAAAAATGCTCTGCATTAATAGTGAAAATGACATCTTTTGTGATACCTAGCGAGGTGTTCAGCTGAGTCATGGCTGGATTTTGATATCTTTCTTACAGCTATAATTATACTCAGGAATATGTAACCAAAGACATCGAAAAATCTACCTGTGTGAAAACTCACAATTAAAATTCTTCATTTAAAAATGTTTGTGGATAACTTGTAAAAAAATTTTGATAATACTACAGATTCACACATATGAATAAATGAGAACCTGAGCTGTGTTCACAAGTATTTTTTGGGAAGACATGCTTGGTATGTAAAAACTTTTGTTGGTATGTAAGGATTTGGTGTGTACATTCTGATCTGGGAGATACGTTGCTAGGAAGCATAACGTGAAACGAAATTTATGAATGATAAATTCTGAAAGTCTGGTTCAGCAAATCTGAGTAAAATATAGCCATTTTAGGACGGTGGTATACCTGATTTTAGTAGAAGATACAAAAGCTCTGATATCTCTTTTAAAAACTCCCTGTTAGGTGTATATATTTGATTTGACTTTTTGCCCTGAATTTAGAAAGAACCCCAAAGTATTAAACTATGGATGAACATCCTGACTTTTGTAATAAAGTCTCCTAAGTATGACAGAAAATATGATTGTACTATTGGCTTTTTGACTCTAAATTTTCTAAGGAGGATTTATGATGTGTTTGCTCAATGGGGCCTTTATTCCTCATTTTCAAGCTCTAGCTATTACTGCTATACAAATATTAAATAATAAATGTTCCTATATTGATCTTTCACAGTTTTGTAAGAGAAAACATGTCATAATAAAACAAGCCTATTCACCTTGGAACTTTGTTCAATTGAAAACTTATTATTTTAAAATTAAAAGCTTTCTGCAGTATAGTCTATTTAGCATTTTTTCCTTATTGTCTGCTTATAGTGTGTGTTGAGGAGATTAAAAGTCAACTGGAATCACAGTGTTTTTAAAAGCTGCCTAGGGTTTCAAGATATTATTTTTTTCCCCCCAAGGAAAACAAACTAATACTCTCAAAGCCTATTATATTTATGACCTTCTTGCAGAAAAGGCATATTTTAAAAACATTTTCTTTGCTTGCAGATTTTTCATTTAATACTTGGCAAATTGTTGTTGGTGCAACAATATCAAATTTTTATTTGCTTGGAGTGAGATTGAGTTTACATGTTAAAACAAGTAGATGTATATGTCTGCTTGTAATTGTCTATATGTGTGCTACATGGCTTGTGTACTCCTTTTTGTTTTGCTCCTGGATGCCAGTAGGGTTTAATATGGAGATATGTTTAGCTGGCCAGGTGAAACAGCTGCTAGTGTAAGTACAATGTAGAACTGTAGGAATGAAAGGAATGTTTATGTTAAAAATTAAATATTTGTGAAACTGGGTGATGAGCAGAAGTTCAAAGACTAGAAATATCTGTATCACAATTTAATGCTGAATCTTTTAAAGTATAACTACAGTCTGCTTTTCAATTTGTAAGTACTTTCAGGCTAGCTCTTGGATTGTAAGACTTCTAGTTTTCTAGGAAGTATTCTGAATATTTACACAGAAGTTATGAGTGATTTAAAATTTTTATACCATATTATGCTTTTTTTCTTCAGGATCTATCTATATTTTTCCTTTAGTGTCATTGTTTTGTGACCCTTAGTACATATCTCAAAAATGTGACAGTGGGAGTACACAAAAATTATTCTAATTGATCAGATCAAAGTACTGTGTTAAGGCCTCCTTCCCAGCCAACCTACTATTTTCTGCTTTGTTACAAACAAACAAACAAACAAGCAATCAAAACCCCTGAAACTGTGAGAAAAGTGTTACAGATGAATAACTCTTTTATATTAACTCCCAATTTATGGCAATCAGCAAGTTAGGAATTTCCTGAGAAAAATTTTCTTCTTCAGGAATGTGCTAAATAGTCATTGGTGGTTCTATGTATTTTTCTAGTCTTTCCACCAGGACCCTTCCATTAAGGCGGAGAAAATATTACTACATTCAGTGTCTGTTCTTCTAGTAGGTATCTCAGGATGTGAAATTCAGTCAGATTTGACAAATTAATAAAAAAAGCCCACAGCATTTGTTTGTATTCAATTCTGAAAGTGGTAGGTATTCCTGCAATGTTCTGAGTTTTCTTGGTGTTACTGAAGCCAGGGAAATTAAGGTATTCAGCTTTCAGAACAAAATGCTCTGTGTATTTTCATTTGAGTAAGTGTCTGAACGCAAAGAGTTGTCATTCATTGGCAGAGCACAAAAGGCTAAGATAACTGCTTAGCAAGAAATAAAAGTCGTATCTTATGAGATCCAATCTAAGCAGAGAAGGCACTCTGAAGATTGCTTACCTTCTCTCCTTTTATTTATTGTCAAAGACTAAAGCCAAGATATTTCTCTGCTTCTCTTTAGTATTACTGCTTCTTTTTATTATATTGTTTCAAGAAGTGAATATCCTTGACTGTGGTGTTATCAGCTTTTAGGCAACACTGAGGAAAGATAAATTTAAGAAAATACATTTGAAAATTAAGGAAATTACTCTGAAAAAGCAATATGAAAATGATTGTGAAAAGTCATGCTTTTGTTGTTCTGTGGATATTACTCTTCATTAAATAATAATTTCCACTTTTCATTTTCTACTAAAAAAGCAATTTATCTATGATGTCTAAATAAGAAAATTACATTCACATGAATGAAGTATTTTATTGTTTTTCTCTTTGACTTGCAAGTGAAAATAATGGTAAAAAGATGATTGCCATCAATTGCCAATTTTTATCATAGATGAAACTGATGATTCCAGGTTGCAAATTCTTTGAAGTAAAAAGTAAATAGGATATTGACTTTTTGTCACTGGTTGGGTGACGGGTGCTTTGCATAATGAAAGACAGATGAGCTTCTCTAACAGAAAAAATCTCCCTCTCTGCTCAGTAGCTTGCAGTCTTTTATTACTGAAATATGACCATTGACATTTTATTTCAGAACTGCTTCAGCAGTTCTCAAGGTCTCCCAAGCAATCTCTGACAAAGACTACGTAAGCCAGTATAATTAGACTGGTCATCACTCTTTCATTGACAGAGGATGACAGAGTTAAAAATTACATGTTAAAAACCCAGAAGATTTGGTTTCATGTGTGCTTGCATCAGTCTGATCTATTAGTCTGCATGCAAATAAACATTCCACTCAATTATATGTCGTAATAAGCATTACTATTATTATTATACCAAGAATCTGGCACAATGCCACCATAGAGGTTTGTGAACAAAGGTAATACTGTCTCATGAAAGGCAGGTACACCTGAGAAATTGGTCATGTTTAACACTGGAATAACTGTCAGAGCAGAGGAAGAGGGGAAAAAAACTCCCACCTGAACTCAGTGGGTTTCTCATTGCAAAATAAGTCTGAGTTCTTTTCAGACTGGGCAGGAGGATTGTTGCCATTTACTACAGAAACAGAATAATAGAATGGTTTGGGTTACAGTGGACCTTAAAGATCTTTTAGTCCAAACCCGCTGCTGTGGGCAGGGACATCTTTCACTTGATCAGGTCACACAAGACCCTTTCAACCTGACCCGAACACTTCCAGTGATGGGGCATCCACAACTTCTTTGGGCAACCTTTTCCAGTGTCTCACCACCCTCATTTTAAAGAACTTTTTCCTTCTGTCCAATATAAATCGACCCTCTTTCAGTTTAAAACCTTTGCCTCTTGTCCTATCCTTACAGGCCCTGGTAGAAAGTCTCTCTCCATCTTTCATATAAGCCCCCTTTAAGTATTGAAAGGCTGCAATAATGTGTTCCCAGAACTTACTCTTCTCCAGGCTGAACTCTGGTAAGAGTCCACCTGAAGTACTGTGTCCAGCTCTGGAGCCCTCAGCACAGGAAAGACATGGACCTGTTGGTGTGGGGCCAGAGGAGAGCCAGAAAAATGATCAGAGGGATGGAACACCTCTCCTGTGAAGAAAGGCTGAGAGAGTTGGGGTTGTTAAGCCTGGAGAAGAAAAGGCTCTGGGGATACCTGATTGCAGCCTTCCAGTACCTGAAGGGGGCCTATAAGGCAGCCAGAGAGGGACTTTTTACAAGGGCATGTAGGGATAGGACAAGGGGTAATGGCTTTAAAATGAAAGAGGTTAGATTCAGATCAGATATAAGAAAGCAATTCTTTACTGTGAGGGTGGTGAGACACTGGAACAGGTTGCCCAGAAAAGCAGTGGATGTCCCCTCCGTGGCAGTGTTCAAGGCCAGGTTGGATGGGGCTTTGAGCAATCTGGTCTGGTGGATGGTGCATGGCAGGGGGCTTGGAATTGAATGGTCTTTAAGGTCCCTTCCACCTCAAACATTTCTATGACTCTACGATCTTAGCGGGCAAGGAAGTGAGGCTGACTGGTTGGTAAAACATGGACACAAAATTTTTGTGTCGTTAAGATGTGAGCTGTATGGCTTAAAAAGACTAAGGAGGTAGAAACACCAGTGATTGTTAAAATTTTAGATTACTCACAATCTGTTTGTAAATCTATTGTGGTTTTGGCAACGAGGAAAATACAGCGATACAGAGAATCTAAGTGACTAGAGAATAACAGGTACTAAATTAGAAAGCTGTTTTTCAGCATATGGGCCTTGTCTTTTTTTGTGAGAATATGAAACAATATTTTAGGCTGCTTCATACAGAAGTGGAGGGCAAAGTGTTAGGAATAATGTGATGAATTTGGAAGACAAGACACACTCTCTGGCTTACCCTGTTTTGTTGTTACCGTATTTCTTTACTCCACTCAGACTACCACTCTGTAAGACGAACTGTTGTGTGGCAGTTGATCAGTTGGTTGAAATCAGGCCGGATGCCTTGAGAATACCTCCTACTCTAGGTATTGTTGTATGAGACAGGCAGTATAAAAGGTCTTAGAAGTATTACAGAACAGGCTTTTCACAGTTATGGCCAAAAAAGCAGGAGGATAACATGGAAGGGTAGGCTTTTGGTCATATTTGTTTTTACTAAATAGGATTTAAGCCAGTGACATCCTAAAAATAAAGAGGCATTTGTAATGTATCCTGTCAGGCTTAATAGATTTTTTGTTTTGTTTTGTTTGACCTCTGCAATTAAGGGTTTATGCTATTATTACTACTGCTACTCACTACTACTACTACTACTTCCACTACGACTATTAGTAAACTACGGGTTTATGCTATCTACTGCCACAAGTCAATAAATTTGGAGATTCTCAGTTTATGAACAGCAGTCAACACTTGCCTTCTAGTTGTTGGTAGATGTGGTTAAGTTCTAGTGACAGCATTTATTTTGTCACAGGATTCAGCATCTAGATTGGTCCAGGCTATTCACCCGGTTCAGTCACTAAGTATGAATTACCTAGATGTGAAAGAGATTAACAGAACTGGATCAACATGGACAACACATGACAAGACATCTTCTTGATTTCAGACTGCAGGATCAATTAATCAAATCTTGCTCTTCTGAATATCAATGACAGGCTTTTTTCTGACTTTTGATGTAAATAGAAGTCTATATTGCAATAATTCTCTGCTTCTATTGATTTTCTTTTGTAGATGTCACAGCTTTGTAATTCCATCATTCTGTGTTCCATATTTGTTTATGTTATGTTAATTATTAATTATCAGCTCTCAGAAGTCCATAACAAAACTAACCGTGGCTTCATAAACTGGTTCACAAAGGACAGTAATTACAAGTGTGTCTTTTTTTTCCAGAAGATTGTTGCGAGCCAGCTGGGACAGAGTCCAGAATTTCTTTTTACCAATTATAATGAAAGCTGAGCTTTAAAAATACATTGCCAGTATGTTCTTTCATCACAATTATCGTTACAAAAATGAAAGCAAGGTACAGTACGTTATACCTCATCTTTACTGTAATCTTTATTATGAGAACAATGTGGTGCAATTTTAATAACTGTTTGAGTATACAAAAGACAGTGCTCTAATGTACCTATAGTGTGTTTAGCTGTTCATACTTAGATTAACTATATATTCTACAGACCTCAGCAGGTAAAGTTGCTTTGAAAAATGCATGACATATTAATTTTATTTCTTTGGCAAAGGATGTAATGAGAACACAGCGTGTCACAACAGGAATCTGTCCTGGTGACAATGATTGCAGTGAGAACAGAAGTATAAACTTGTAGTACACACCATTTTCTAAAGACAAGAAAGTTCTGGTTTCACTACTTCTCACCTTTTACTTTCCTCCTTTACATAAAATCTTGTGTTGTAGAGACCAAGTTCTGCTCTCAAATGATCCAAATGAGACATCTTCAGATAATAGGAATCCATGGGTGGTCACAGATGATCTGAACATATTTTTCTTATTAAACATGTTGAACAGGTTACTTCTCTCTCTCTCTGATAATCCTCCTGTTCCATTTCTCCAGTAAAGTGCCATCCTAGCAACCATAATGCATCATCATTGGACTGAAGATCAATGGATACTGTTAATACTTGTATAAACATATAAATATACATACATATATGTATGTATATATATAATCTATTCTTCTCCTTTATCTTCCATACATTGTTTATTTTCTCCACTTGTCGTCTTCTCTGTATAAGCATACAGCACACTGTGAATGATACCACAATTCAAGTAGTCCATGATAATGTGTTGTTTAAAAGTGTGGAATTTATTGTGGTTTTTTTTTTTTTTTTTTTTTTTTTTTTTTTTTTTTTTTTACCCCAAAGGGGTTTTTTTTTTTT